>ERZ1027171.65-NODE-65-length-45171-cov-9.908436_pt1 | contig 45171 bp, 36 predicted proteins | sample MGYA00519274_ERZ1027171 | MGnify/ENA primary metagenome ERZ1027171 (study PRJEB26926, sample SAMN06164681) | human gut metagenome | biome: ENVO:00009003; feature: ENVO:2100002; material: ENVO:00002003 | host: Homo sapiens | place: USA | collected 2012 ... | reverse complement strand
ACCATACGCCGGGCCGGATGTCAACACTTTTTTGCAAGTTTTTTCAGGTTTTTTCTTCTTTCTCCAAAATTCATCTTCCGGCAGGCTCCAACCCCTCCGCTGCGGCCATGGCCGCAGCGTCTCCCCTTGCCAAGGGGAGACGAAGGTGTTATATATTATATATACATTATAAGCAAGCAGGGAGGCACCAACCATGATACTTACCGTCAATCTCGGCAACACCCACATCACCATTGGCGGCTACGAGCACGACGACCTGAAATTCTGCGGACGGCTCCACACCGACCCCGCGGCCACCGTCGATGAATACGGCCTGCGGCTGCTGAATCTGCTTTCGCTCCACGGCGCTTCGCCAGAACAAATTGAGGGCGGCATTCTGGGCAGTGTGGTGCCTGCGCTGACGGGACGGGTGCTGGCCGCTTTGCAGATGCTCTGCCCGGTGCGCATCCTGACCGTCGGGCCGGGACTCAAGAGCGGCATCCGCCTCCGGCTGGATAATCCCGCCCAGCTGGGTGCCGAACTGCTCTGCGGCGCGGTGGCCGCACTGGCTGAGGGTTCTGGGCCTCTGGTGGTCATTTCTGCTGACACAGCAATCTCCCTGATGGCCGTCAACGGGAAACAGGAACTTGTGGGCGGCGTCATCCTGCCGGGGCCGCAGCTTTCGCTGGCTGCATTGGTGCAGAACACCGCCCAGCTGCCTCAAATCGACCTTTCCGCGCCTGCGCCCGCCTCCGTACTGGGCAAGAACACCGCCGCCTGCTTGCAGAACGGCTTTGTCCTCGGCACTGCCGGGATGCTGGACGGGCTGGCTGACCATTTCTGCGCCGAGCTTGGCCCTGAGACGAAGTTCTACGCCACCGGCAATCTGCCCACGGCCATCCGGGACGCCTGCCGCACGCCCATCCTCTACCGTGAGACGCTCATCACGGACGGCCTGTACTGCATCTGGCTGAGGAATCGCCGCTGAAGTTTTATTTGCATTTTTTAAGAGGCTGTGCTATACTATATTGTACTGATTCATCAGTACAGATCGTGCGATCGTAGCTCAGCTGGATAGAGCGTTCGGCTCCGACCCGGAAGGCCAGAGGTTCGAATCCTCCCGGTCGCACCAAGAAAGACCCATACACATTGTGTATGGGTCTTTCTTTATTGCAGACGCCGTTTTCTGCCAGCCGGTAGAGTTCGTTTTCAGAAGCTGAGAAGCCTCAAATCATATTGCAAAAAGCAAAAACATCTTTATAATAGAGCTTGTGCCCCGGTGTGCGCGGGTACTGTTTTGGGATAAGAAAAGGAAAAAAGAAACTATGAGTTCATCCGCAAAGTCTCTGACCGAAGGGCCTCTGGCCAAACAGATCCTCCTGGTCAGCCTGCCGCTGGCCCTGTCCAATCTGCTGCAGGTGCTCTTTAATATGTCGGACGTGGCTGTGGTGGGCCGGTTCGCAGGCTCCACGGCCCTCGGCTCGGTAGGCTCCACCAGCATCTTCGTCACCCTGTTCACCGGTTTCCTCATCGGTCTGAGCAACGGCATCAACGTGCTGGTGGCCCGGTTTTACGGTGCGCGCCATGCCGACGATGTGGAGAAGACCGTCCACTCGGCTCTGCTGGTCAGCATCGCCGCCGGCATACTGCTCCTGCTCATCGGCCTGCTGGGCTCGCCGGCCCTGCTCCATCTGCTCAACACCAAAAAAGACCTCTACCCCGGCGCTGTGCTCTACCTGCGGGTGTACTTCCTCGGTATGCCGGCGCTGGCTCTTTATAACTACGGCAACGCCATCTTCAGCGCCATTGGCGAGACGAAAAAGCCGCTGTACTACCTGTGCATCGCAGGCGTGCTGAACATCCTGCTCAACCTCTTCTTCGTCATCGTCTGCCATCTGGACGTGGCGGGCGTGGCGCTGGCAAGTGCCATCTCCCAGTGTGTCTCGGCCTTCCTTGTTCTGCGGGCGCTGACCCACGTGCAGGACTGCTACGCCCTGGACTTCCACAAGGTCGCCCTCGACCCTGCCACCACCCAGCGCATTCTCGCGCTGGGCCTGCCCGCCGGATTCCAGAACGCCGTCTTCGCCATTGCAAACCTCTTCATTCAGGCCGGTGTCAACTCCTTTGACTCCCTCATGGTCAAGGGCAACTCCGCCGCCGCCAACGCCGACAATATGATATACGACGCAATGGCCGCGTTCTATATGGCCTGCGCCAGCTTCATGAGCCAGAATTACGGCGCGGGCAAGCCTGACCGCGTGAAGAAGAGCTACTTCATCGCCCTCGCCTATTCCTTCGGCGCCGGCCTCGTGCTGGGCGGTTCGCTGTTCATCTTCGGGCGGCAGTTCCTCGCCCTCTTCACCACCGAGGGCGCCGTCATCGACGCCGGCATGAAGCGTGTGGGCGTCATGGGCTTTGCCTACTGCATCTCGGCCTTCATGGACTGCACCATCGCCGCCTCCCGCGGCCTGGGCAAGACGGTAGTGCCGACTGTCATCGTCGTCCTCGGCTCCTGCGTGTTCCGGGTCATCTGGGTCTACACCATCTTTGCCCACTTCCATACCATCCCCTCGCTCTACCTGCTCTACCCCTGCTCCTGGACGCTGACCGCCATCGCAGAGATCGTCTACTTCATCCACGCCTACAAGGACAGCATGAAGATATTCACTCAGCCCCAGCCCGCAGAAGTCTGATAAGACACAAAAATGCCATCGCCTCGCGGCGATGGCATTTTTTCGTTACTGATAATCGTGGTTGAGGAACATGGCCTTGATCTGGACGATCTCGTCGTACTCTTCCTGCTCCACCTGAACGTCGGCGTTGACCTCTTTGAGGCGGTTCTTCACAGCCTCGAGGGCTTCGGGCAGGGTGACGGCCCGGCCCTCCTGAAGAGCATCGGTCATCTGCTTGAGCACCACAGGGTGAGCGTAGATGTCCGGCACCGGGAAGTTCCCGCCGGGATAGGCTTTGATGTACTCGGCCATGGCCGCTTCGGCCCTGTCGGCACGCTTCATGATGGCATTATGGTTGTTGTGGGCCGTAGGCATCATGTTGTAGCTGGAGAAGAGGAAGATGGCCGCAAAGCCGAACAGCGCAAAGTAGATGCCGTAGTTTCCGGTGTGGTTGATGATGCTCTGGATGCCATAGGCCGCAGACACCACGCCGAACAGACTGATGATGAGGGCCACATATTTATACACCGGCTTGCTCTGCAGCTGGGCGCGCTTGCGGCGCTCGGCGGCGCTGAGCTCTTTGGCAAGCTCCGGTTTCTTGGCGAGGTAGTCCGATGCGCGCTTGAGCTGGCCCACGCTCTGCTCTGCCTCCTTCGAGAGCTGGGGCAGCCTCCGGGCGGCTTTCTCGGCTTTCTGGCGGGCAATTTCCGCCTCGCCTGCGGCGCTCAGACGCGGGATGTTGGGCTGTTCTTTCGCCAGAACTTCCAGCAGGGCATCCACATCCCGCTCGTCCTTGAAGTTGCACTGCTTCTGCTTGCCGCCGTCGTACTCCACCACGAGGTAAGCCATCGAGGCAAACATCCCCTTACCGGAGAAGCCTCCCTGACTCATGGCCACCCGCTTGAACACGCGGCTGATGCTGCCATAGGGCAGATAATACCGGCGGTCGATGTAGAAGCTGTTGAGGTAGAGGGCCTTTTTGCCCACGCCGCAGGGGCCGATCTTTTTGCAGGCTTTCTTATCGGCTTCCAGCGTTGCTTTGTCCAGATGGGCGAGGCCCAGTTGTGCAGGATGAAACAGCATAGAGAATCCCCTTCTTCCATTTCTTTCCCTCATTCTGCCACTCTGAGCCGAAAAAAGCAAGAGGCAGTTTCAGATGACCTTCTGCTCAAGCCATTTTCCCCGGACAAAACGCACCGTAAAGCAGATGGAGCGGAACGCCCAGTCGAGATACATCCCCATCCAGATGCTGAGCAGTCCGCCGCCCATCTTCAGGACCCACAGGTAGCAGAAGCCCACGCGGAACACCCACATGGACACGATGCTGACGGTCATGGTGAAGCTGGCGTCTCCGGCGGCGCGGAGGATGTTGGGCAGGGTGAAGCTGGAGGGCCAGAAGAAGAGGGAGACGATGTTGAACCACATCATGACTTCCAGCGCCATGGCCGAAGCCTCCGGCGAGAGGCTGAACCAGGACAGCGCCCAGCGGTCGGCGAAGAAGAAGGCCGACAGGTTCATGACCCAGGCACCGCAGTAGGCCACCAGCAGCAGGCGGCGGGCATACCAGACAGCCTGCTCTTTCTCGCCTGCACCGAGGCACTGGCCCACCACCGTGAGCACCGCCATGCCGACAGCGCTGGCCGGGATGTTCAGGAAGGTGCTGGTGGTGTTGGCCACGGCATTGGCCGCGATGGCGGCGGTGCCGAGGGTGCTGGTGAGGCTGGCCACCGACAGTTTGCCGATTTGGAACATCCCGTTCTCGATGCCCGCCGGGATGCCCACCCGCAGGATGCGCCGGATGAGCTTTCCGTCCGGCTTCAGAGCCGACAGGCCGGTGACGCGAAGCATACAACCCGGCTTCTGGAGCAGGAAGAGGACGGCACAGCAGGCCACCGCACGGGAGACGAGGCTGGCCAGCGCCGCGCCCATGACGCCCATCTTGAAGCCAAAGATGAGGATGGCATTGCCGCCGATGTTGACGACATTCATCACAAGGCTGGACATCATGCTGATCTTACTGTTGCCCTGCGCCCGGAAGAGGGCCGCGCCTGCGTTATACAGGCCGATGAAAGGGTAGCTCAGGGCCGACAGCAGGAAATACGTCTCGGCGTACTTCATCACGTCGGCGTCGATGGAGCCGAAGATGCCCCGCAGGATGGCGTGGCGCCCCACCACGACCACCGCTGCCACAAGAATGCTGAAGCTGGACATGATGAACATGATCTGTGCGGCGGCAGCCCGGGCGCTCTTCTCCTCCCGATGGCCGATGTACTGGCTGGCGACCACCGCGCCGCCGGTGGCCAGCGCTGTCATGATCTGTATCATCAGGGTGTTGAAGGTGTCCACAAGGCTCACGCCCGACACCGCCGCCTCGCCTACCGACGACACCATGAGGGTATCGGCCAGGCCGATGGTCACACTCAGGGCCTGCTCCGCAATGAGCGGCAGCAACAGGGCCGTCAGCTGCCGGCGGGTAAACAAAGGCTTCGTTTCAAATTTTGTGCTCGTCATTCGCTCCTCCGCGCCGCCCCCGAAGGGGCTTTCTTAAAGTATACAGACTTATCCCTATGATACAGCGTCTTTCCCCAAAAGGCAAGAAGATGTATACAAGAATCTCTCAAAATTTTAAGGCTCCTGCTCCTCTGCGCCACTTTACCCTCATTCCATCTTGTGTTACAATGAAAGCTGCCAGAGGGCTTCCCTTTTCTGCGCCGTGCAGGGACGCGGACAAAACGGCGCTCCGGTATCATGATAAGAAGGACAACCCAAGACCCATAAGGGGGAAGGAATCTATGCCAAAGACAGCTCATAAAGTCGTGGTCATCGGACATCGCAATCCGGACACCGACTCTATCTGCTCTGCCATTGCGTACGCAGAGCTGAAAAATAAGACAAGCTCCCTCGTCTGCGAGGCCCGCCGGGCCGGACGGATGAACCAAGAGACGGAATTCGTGCTCAAGCGGTTCGGCGTCGCGCCGCCCCGGATGTGTACCGATGTCAACCCGAAGATCCGTGATGTGGACTACCGCGAGATGCCCGGCATCCCCGGCTCCACCAGTCTGCGCAAGGCATGGGAGATCATGCGCGACCAGAAGATCGACACCCTGCCCATCACGAGCGCCGACAACGAGCTGGAAGGCATCATCACCGTGAAGGACATTGCCACGGCCAACATGGACGTGTTCGACACCGGTGTGCTTGCCACCAGCCGCACCACCTATAAGAATATCCTCGAGACCCTCGGCGGCACCATGGTCGTCGGCAACGAGAACGCCGTCTGCACCACCGGTCATATCAGAATCGGCACTGCCACCCCTGAGATGCTGGAAAACAACGTCGAAAAGGGCGACATCGTCATCCTGACCAACCGCTATGAGAGCCAGCTGTGCGCCATCGAGAAGGAAGCATCCCTCCTCATCATCTGCAACGGCGCCAAGGTGGGCCGCACCATCCAGCGCATCGCCGAGGAGACCGGCGTTGCCATCATGACCGCCCCCTGCGACACCTACGCCGCCGGCAAGCTCATGAGCCAGTGCGCCCCCATCTCCTACTATATGACCCGCGACGACATCATGAAATTCACCCTCGTCACCCCGGTGGCCGACGTCACCCGCGTGATGGCCAAGGTGCGCCACCGCTACTTCCCCATCCTCGACGAGGACGGCAAGTACTGCGGCATGGTCAGCCGCCGCAACATCATCGCCCTGCGCAAGCGCCGCATCATCCTGGTGGACCACAACGAGGCCACCCAGGCCGTGGAGGGCTTCGACCAGGCTGAGATCCTGGAGATCATCGACCACCACCGCATCGGCAGCCTCGAGACCAGCGGCCCGGTCTATTTCCGCAACCAGCCTGTAGGCTGCACCGCCACCATCATCACCCAGATGTACGATGAGAACGGCGTCGAGATACGGCCTCAGATCGCCGGTCTGCTGCTGGCGGCCATCCTCTCGGATACGCTGGTCTTCCGCAGCCCCACCTGCACTCCCGTCGATGTCTCCACCGCCCACCGCCTCGCCAAAATCGCGGGCGTCGAGATCGACGCCTTTGCCTCCGAGATGTTCGAGGCCGGCGAGAAGCTGGACGGCAAGACCCCGGAGGAAGTCTTCCTGCAGGATTTCAAGGTGTTCATGTGCGGCGATGTCCGCTTCGGCGTGGCGCAGGGCAGCTACATGACCCGCAAGAACCTGAAAGCGGCCCAGCAGCTGCTCGCCCCCTATCTGCCCGAAGCCTGCGGCAAGCAGAACGTGGAGGATCTCTATATGCTGCTGACCGATGTGCCGAAGGAAGAGAGCGTCGTCATCTGCACCGGCCGTCATGCCGACGAGATGCTGCGCAGCGGCTTCGAGAAGGAGCCGGAGGAAGATGGCAGCTGGGTGCTGCCCGGCGTCGTCAGCCGCAAAAAGCAGTTCATCCCCGCCCTGATGAGCGCCTATCAGGAGCTTTAAGCTACCATGTTTGACTTTCTGAACGAAAAGGACCGCCAGCCGCCCACCCTGCCTCAGGGGACAGTCCGGCGGCGCTACTCCATCGAGGGACAGGTGCAGGGCGTGGGCTTCCGCTACCGCGCACGGTACGCCGCCCAGAGCCTCGGCCTGACCGGCTGGGTGGAAAACGAAGACGACGGCTCGGTCACACTGGAAGTGCAGGGCGACCCGACCCTCTTCCTTAAGCTGTTCGCCCTCATCCAGCGCAGCGACTATATCCAGATTACTTCCATCCGCCAGCGCGACCTCGCCCCTGACCCGTGGGAACGGGATTTCCGGGTGCGCGGCTACTGATAACAGCCTGTAACAAACACGAAGCCCCCCGGAGTCCTGCATTCCGGGGGGCTGTTGTGTATCTATCAGGAGTAGTTCCGCCTTGTATTTCGAACGAGTACATTATCGGGGAGTTCTTCTGTATTTAAGGCTATCACAAATTCGTGGAAAATGTGTGTAATTTCAGGAAAAGATTGGAGAAATCCTTTCACACTTTCTTCTTTTTTCAGCAATTTGGTTGACAGAATGCCAAAGTCGTGCTATCATCGAATCAATCATTGTCAGGCTTTTGTGCGGCATTGCCGCCGGGCCTGGGAATAAGGGAGCGCCGCACGGGCCGGCAAAGGGGTTTCATACCGCTTTGCCGGCCCGTGTTTTTATTTCCCGGCGGGGTGCAAATCCCTGTCAACTGTGGTACAATAGAAGTCGAACTTTACCGATCGAAAGGGGCATACGGATGCAGTTGTTTGAACTGGTCAGCCCGCGGCTGTTCCGGCCGCTGGCGGGGCCGAACCGGGCATTTTATGCAGAGCTGCTGCTCTTGCTGTGGGAGGAGTGCCGCCACACGGCAGATTACAGCATCCTGCGGGCCGAGGCCGTATCCCGGGCCGAGGATTACTTCGCCGCGCTGGCAAAGCCTCTGGCACTGGACGCTGACGACGCGGGCGATGAGGCCGAGCAGCCCACCCGCGACCCCCACACGCTGGCGCTGGGCTTTCTGCTGCGGCTGCGGCGCACCGGCTGGCTGGCCGAACAGCCCGGCAGCTACGAAGAAGAGCCTGCGCTGGCCTTTGTGCCGGAGGTGACGCCGCTTCTCGAAGCGCTGGAAGAGATCCTGAACCCCCGGGTCGTCACCTACACTGGCAAGCTCTACAAGGCGTGGCAGCTTTTGCAGAACGTGGGCCAAGAGAAGAGCCCCTACGAGAACGTCCTGCGGGAGGTAGCCGGCGACCTTGAGGCGCTGAACAAGTCCCTCCGCGCCCTCAATGCCTCCATCGGCCACTACATCGACCGCCTCACCCGCAACCGCACCCCGCAGGAGGTGCTGGAGCTTTTCGACCAGTACGAAGAAAAGGTGGTGGCGGCCGCCTACCATCGCTTCAAGACCAGCGACAACCTGTTCAACTACCGCGCCTTCCTCGAAGAGGGACTGGACGACTGCGAGACGAACTACCTGCCCCAGCTGGCGCTGGATTACGCCCGGGTGGAGCGCTGCGCCCCGAGCGAGGCCGCTCCCGCCGTCCGCGCCCTCATCCAGAAACAGCGGGACGCCCTCGAAGAGATGAGCACCCTCATCCGGGAGATCGACGCCAGCCACGTCCGCTACCGCAAGCGGGCCGTTCAGCGGGCGCAGTTCCTGCTGCTGAGCGACCGCTCGGCCCAGGGCAGCGTCACCGCCCTGCTGCGGCGGTATGCCGAGGACATCAAAACGCCCGACCAGCTCTTTGAGCCGGACGACGGCCCACTGGCCGCGCGGCTCAAGCTCTGGCCGGTGCAGGTCTTCGGCGAAAAGCCGCTCTATCCTCCGGCCGCACCCCGCACCGACGCGCCGCTGGCCCCGGTGCAGGCCGGACAGCTGGACGAGGAGCAGCTCCGCCGGGAGCAGAAGCTCCTGCTGGACTACGCCCGGATGGCCGTCACCGAGGAGAACGTGGACATCCTCGCCCGGCAGGCGCTGGCCGCACGGCCTTCTGTCTCGGCGTCCACCCTCGCCGACGAATACCCGAACGACTTCGCACGCATCATCGGACTGCACACCTACTCCCAGTCGCCGCGCCGCTGTTATGACATCCGGCTCACCGGCGAGTGGGCCACGCGGGGCGGCTTCCGGTTTGAAGAATTTACTCTGACACCCCGCAAGGAGGACGCCGAAGATGACCGAAACGAATAAAATGCTGGAAGAGTGCGCAAATTATCTGCTCAACCACTGCTTTGTGCTGGGCGGCGTGGAGGACCAGCGCGCCAAATATCTCTATGTTCAGGACCACCTCAACGAAGTGCGGGCCGTGTTTGCGCCGCTGGGCTGCTCGGTGGTGCTCTACCCCGCCCCGCTGCAGGCGGCGTCCCTCGTCAACGAGCATGAGGGCAGTCAGGCCCGGCTTCTGAAGTACGAGAGCATCCTGCTCTTAGTCCTGCGCCTGCTCTATCTCCAAAAGCGGGAGAGCCTCTCGGCCAGCGCCGATCAGGTGCTGGTGACGGTGGAAGAGGTACAGGCCGAACTCCAAAAGATGAACCTGCCCCGCCGCCTCGACCAGCCCACGCTGGAAAAGCTGCTGCGCACCCTGCGCCGGTACAATCTGGCCCGGCCGGTAGGGAAGCTTTCCGGGCTGGACAGCCGCATCGAAGTATTCCCCACTGTATTGCTCGCTCTGCCGGATTCCGACCTTGCGGACGCTGCCGCCGAGGTAAACCGCACCCGCAGTGAGCTTTCGCTTTATGAGCGGCCGGAGGACGGCACCGCTGCCGTGGAGGTGGAAGAATGATAGAACTGAAACGCCTGAAGCTCATCAACTGGCACAACTTTGAGAACGTCACCTTCGACTGCGCCCGGCTGACCTACATGATCGGCGTCAACGCCGTGGGCAAGACCACCATCCTCGACGCCATCCGCTACTGCCTGACCACCAACCGCAGCTTCAACGCCCTCGGCAACAAAAAGAGCGGCCGCACCCTGCAGGGCTCTGTCCACGCCAAGCAGCGCGGCGAGAACGCCTACCGCCGCCCGGGCCGCACCGTGGCCTACATCGGCGCGGAGTTCTGGGACAGCGTCAAGCGCACCCACTTCGTCATCGCCGTCCGGGTCGAGTCGGAAGGCCCCATGCAGGAGCTCCACCCCGGCGACCAGACCTGGTATATCTCCGAGGACGGCTGCACCCTCGAGCAGCTGCCCTTCATCGACCCCCGCACCGGCGCGCCCAGCTCGAAAGAGAACTTCAAGCCCGCTGTGGGCCGTCTCTCCTACACCCGCAGCCCCGGCGAAGCCCGCGACCGCATCTGCCGGGCGCTTGGCATCGGCCGCGCCGCAAGCCCGCTGGGCAAGAAGTTCAACGAAGTCTTCCAGATGGGTACCAGTATGGACGAGATCCCCAACTTCCGGGAGTTTCTATATCAGTACATCCTGCCTCAGCCCGAGCTTGATCTGGAAGCTTTGCAGGGCGACCGGGTGGAGCTGGAAAACCTCCACGCCGTGCTGGCCGAGGCCCAGACCCGCGCCGCCGCGCTGGAACAGATCGTGGACTATGGCCGCGAAGCTGCCCAGAAGGAAACGGAAGCCCTCGTCAACCGAGGCACTGCCCTGCTGGCCCGTGCTGAGGAAGCCGCCGCCGGGACGAACACCTGGCAGGAGCATCTTGCCGCCGGAAAGCGCCAGCACGAAGAGCTGACAGCCCGCTACGCCGCCGCAAAAGACGCCGAGGCCGAGGCCCGCCGGGCCTACCTCTCGGCCCACAGTGCCGCCGCCAGCGGCGAGGGCCGGGCGCTGGACGCCCTGAGTGAAGAGCTGGCCCGCAAAAGGACCGCGCTGGACAAGGCCGGCCGGGACGCTTCCAGAAGCGAAGCCGCCGCAGGCAACGTGCAGAGCCTCTTGCAGAGCTTGCAGCGCAGCGGCTTTGCCGTCGAAAAATCGCTCTGGCCTGCCTCGCTGACGGCGGAGACTCTGCCCCAGCTCCAAAGCGCCCTCGCCGGGCTGGAAAAGCCGCTGGAAGAGCAGTATTTCGCCGCACGGCAGAGCGCCGACGCCCTCACCGCTGAGGTACAGGAAAAGCAGGCGGAGCTGGCCTCCGTCTCGGGAGGCCGGTGGGTCTACCCCCACGGCGACGCCGCCACCAGAGTGCGGGACGCCGTGAACGCTGAGCTCAAGAGCCGCGGCATGACGCCGGACGCCAAAATCTTCTGCGAACTGCTGAGCGTCGAGGACGAGAGCTGGCAGGACTGCGTGGAAGCCTGCCTCGGCGACCGCCGGTTCGACATCCTCGTGCCGCCTGCCCACTACGCCGCCGCCAAGAGCGCCTTTGTGGCCCTGCGGGATAAGGTCGGCCCCATCAGCCTGCTGGACACCCCCAGCATCCGCACGGCCAACCGCAAGGCCGACGCCGCCCCTGCCGACAGCCTCGCCGCGCAGGTCCGAAGCGAGAACCCGCTGGCCGCACAGTATGCCGACACCATCCTGCGGCGCATCGTCTGCTGTGACACCCCCGACACACTGGAAAACTATCCCGACAGCGCTACCCGCGACCTGCTGCGCCACCACCCCTTCCGCCTCGAGCGTCTCCGCACGCCCCAGCGGTACATCGGCCTTGACGCCCGCCGCGCCCGGGCCGAAGCGCTGACGAAAGCTCTGGATGAGCTGACCGCCCGCAGCAAGGAAGCGGCGCAGTCTGCCGCCGCCCTCAAAGCCGCACGGGACAGCTATCAGGATGTGCTGCACAGCAGCGTCATGGATGAGCTGGCCGCGCTGTGGGACGCCCGCGCCGCGCTGGAAGCGGCCCGCGCCGACTGCACCGCACAGGAGCAGAAGCTGGCCGAGTGCCGCGAGAACCCGATGCTGCAGCAGCTTTACAAAGAGGACGAGGCCCGCGAGGCCGCGTGGGACGCCGCCCGCGCCGCTGTGGAGACAGCCGGCGGCGACATCCGTGTCTGCGAAAAGCAGCTGGCCTCCTGCGAGGCTGAGCAGACCAAGGCAGAAGAGACCGCCAGGCAGGCAAAGGACGCCGCCGACCGGTTCTTCGCCCAGTACCCGCTTTTGGAGCCGCTGGCACGGGAGCGCTTCGCGGCCCTGAGCAGGGACAAAGGCCCGCGCTATGCGGCCCAGTCCGCCGAAAAGGCACAGGCCCGGCTGGACGACGCACTGGCCGTCTACCTCACCGGCACCCTCGAGCCTGCTCAGAAAGAGTACAACACCCGCTACGTCTGCGATCATCCGCTGGGCCTTACGGGCATCGAGCAGTACCGCGCCCAGCACGAAAGCCTCGTGCGCATTGATCTGGAGCGGTACGCCGCCCGCCTCGAGCAGGCCCAGCGCGACTGCAAGGACCGCTTCCGCAAGGACATCCTCTTCCGGATGAAGGACGACATCTTCAACGCGCGGCGGCAGTTCCGGGAGCTGAACAAGGTAATGGAACAGCTGACCTACGGCGAAGAGGTCTACCGCTTTGAGCTTGGCCCCAGCCGCGACCCCCAGCTGGCCGCATTCTATCAGGTCATCGTGGACAAGGGAAACCAGCAGATGACCGACGGCGACTCGCTGGACAACCTCGCCGCTACCGCCGACCCCGTCTATGAGCGTCAGGTGGACGAGCTGATGGAAAAGATCATGGCCGATGTGGACGAGAACACCCGCGCCCGGCAGGAGGGCCGCCGCCCCGAGAATGTCACCCTTTCGGATTATGTAGACTACCGCACCTACCTCGACTACGACATCAAAGTGACCAACACCGTCTCCGGCCAGCAGGCTTCCCTTTCCCGCGTCAGCCGCGATTCTTCCGGCGGCGAGAATCAGGCCCCCTTCTATGTAGCCATCTGCGCGTCGCTGCTCCAGATCTACCAGAAGAGCGAGAACAGCATCCGTCTGGTGCTGCTGGACGAAGCGTTCAGCAAGATGACCAGCGACCGCATCCGCCCCATGATGGAGCTGTTCCGCCGGATGCAGCTGCAGGTCCTGCTCATCTCCACCGTCGAGAAGAGCACCGCCATCCAGCCCTACTGTGACATCACCTATTCCATCGTGCGCCACGGCGACGTGAACGCCATCGCGCCCTTTTACCGCCTGAACCCATCTGACAGCCGACAGGAGGCCGAACCTTGAACGAACATCTTGTAAAATTCTGGCTCTTTGCCACCCACTGGACCGAGCTGGATACCTTTGACACCGAAGAAGAGCTGAACGATGAGATCGAGCTGCTCCACCGCCAGAACCTGCCCACCAAGGTGCGTCAGCGCACCAAAAAGGACGGCGGCGAGGAGCTGGTGCTCTACGTCAAGCAGGCCGACCGGGATTATGCCCGCTACTGCACCGGCTGGCGGCCCGGGATGTAACAAGGAGTCCCCATGTCAAAGCAGAAAATACAGTTATCCGACCACTTTGATTACAGCCGCCTTTTGCGGTTCGTGCTGCCCTGCATCGGCACCATGCTGTTCACCTCCATCTACGGCATCGTGGACGGCCTGTGCGTCTCCAACTTTGTGGGCAAAACGGCCTTTGCGGCGGTCAACCTTATCATGCCCCTGCCGATGCTGGTCGGCTCGGTGGGCTTCATGCTTGGCACCGGCGGCAGCGCCATCGTGGGCATCACGCTGGGCGAGGGCGACCGGGAAAAGGCCGACCGCTATTTCAGCCTCTTCGTCTGGACGGGCCTGATTTTGGGCATCGTCCTCTCCGCCATCGGCATCCTCGCTGTTCGCCCCGCGGCCCAGCTTCTGGGTGCAAGCGGTGAGATGCTGGATTACTCTGTCCGGTATGGCCGCATCCTGATGCTGTCCCTGCCCACCTTTATTTTGCAGAATATGTTCCAGAGCTTCTTCGTCACCGCCGAAAAGCCCTATCTGGGCTTCGCCTTCACGGTAGCGGCGGGACTTACCAACATGGTATTGGACGTTGTTCTTGTGGGTATGCTCCACGGCGGCGTGGAGGGCGCAGCCATCGCCACCTTCATCAGTCAGGCCGTGGGCGGCGTGCTGCCGGTGTTCTACTTTTTCAGCAGGCGCTCCACCTCCTCCATCCATCTGGGCCGCGCCCAGTGGAACGGCGGCGTCATCCGCAGCGCCTGCATCAACGGCTCCTCGGAGCTGATGACCAATCTTTCCATGTCGCTGGTCAATATTCTTTACAATTACCAGCTCCTCCGCTTTGCGGGCGAAAACGGTGTCGCGGCTTATGGCGTCATCATGTATGCGGCGTTCCTGTTTGTGGCCGTCTTCGTGGGCTATGCCGTCGGCAGCGCCCCCATCGTCAGCTACCACTACGGCGCACGCAACCACGCCGAGCTGAACAACCTCTACTCCAAGAGCCTCCGCCTCATCGGCGTCATCGCCGTCGTTATGACGGCCCTCTCCATGCTGGTCATCCCCTATGTGGCCCGCATCTTCGTGGGCTACGACGCCGAGCTGCTGGCACTGACCAGCCACGCCTTCCGCGTCTACGCCCTGAACTTCTTCCTCATGGGCTTCAATGTCTACGGCTCCTCCTTCTTCACTGCTCTGGGCGACGGCGTGACCAGTGCGCTCATCTCCTTTCTGCGCACCCTGCTGTTCCAGCTGCTGGCCCTCATCTTCCTGCCCATGGTTCTGGGCATCGAGGGCGTCTGGCTGGCCGTCACGGCAGCCGAAGCCGGTGCGCTCTGCGTCACGGTACTGATGTTCATCACCAAGGACAAAGTTTTCCACTATCGCAAAGCATCCTGTTGAAAAGAAAGGCCGTCGGGATCTCCCGACGGCCTTTTGCTGTTATTCGAACCGGTATTCCACCAACTCACAGTTTTTGATGCCGGCGGCGGAATATTCCTCGTTGGTCATGTCGTGGAAATAGGACTCCACCACCCGGGCGATGCCGTTGTGGGCCACGAGAAGATAGGTCTTGTTCTCATCCTGCCGCAGCTCGTCCAGCAGATTATAGATGCGCTGGGCCAGCTGCATCATGCTCTCGCCGCCGTCGTAGCGGTCGGCAAAATGGGTCTTGGAGATGCGAAACTCTGCGCCGTCCCGGGGCGTGCCTTCGTATTTGCCAAAGCACTGCTCCCGCAGGCGGGGCTCACAGCGGGCGGGCAGGCCGGTGGCCTCGGCCACGGCCTTTGCGGTGTCGGCGGCGCGGCTCAGGGGTGAATACAATATCTCGTCGATGTGGACGCCGCTTTCCTTGACCTTCTGTCCCAGCTCCCGGGCCTGCTGCCGGCCTTTTTCGGTGAGGGGGCTGTCGGTCATGCCGCAGATCTTATTCTCCACGTTCCAGACCGTCTCGCCGTGGCGGGCAAAATAAATGCTGTGCATGGTGTCTCCTTATTTATTGTAATTGGCCTCGATCTCCCGGATCTTCTCATAGAAGAAATCGTTGGCCGGAGTGGGCATCCCGTGCTTTTGGGCCAGACGGCGGACGACACCTGCAAACTGCTCCACCTCGGTGGGGCGCTTGGCGAGGACGTCCTGCCGCATACTGGGCATTCCGTCAGGATTGAAGGTGGGGGCCATGGATTCGAGGAAGGCTTTGTGGTTGTCGGCAGGCAGGTTGACGCCCTCCAGCACCGACAGATCAATGACTTCCTGCATAGCCTCGAGCATCTTATCATAGGCCGGGCCGGGCTTGGTCAGACCGCCGTAGGGCAGGTCAAAAGCAGCGGCCGCCTGATTGAGGCCGTCGTTGACCATCAGCTTGCTCCACTGCTTGAAGAGGATGTCATTGCAGGGCTCGCTGGCGATGCCGCAGGCGGTGAGGTACTCATCCACCGCTTTTACGCGGTCGGTCATCTCGCCGCCCTTCTCGCCGAACTGGATGCGGCCTTCGGCACCGAACGTCAGGCTGCGGCCCACCCGGGTAGCGTCCATCCCGATGGCGACGCTCCACAGGCAGTGGCCGGGATAGACAGCCTCGATGTCATTCTCACTGGTGATGCCGTTGAGCACGCTGATGATGATGGTGTCGGGGCCGACGAACTTTTCGATGTCCTTGATGGCCTGCTCGAGCACCGTAGCCTTGACGGCCACGAGGACCAGGTCAACCGGCTGGCCCTGCTCCGGCGTGACATAGTCGAAATGGCACTCTTTGCCGTTGCAGACCACCGGCTGGGCCGAGTAGCGGGCAACGCGCTCCGCGTCCGCAATGACCTTCACGCCGGGCATCTTCCGGCCAAAGAGGATGCCCAGCGCACCCAGGCCGATGAGGGCAGAAGTCTCGATTTTTTTCATGATGTTCCTCTCCTTTTCCAGCTCTTTTCCAAATTCAGGCTTTGCGCAGGGCTGTGCCGTCCCAGAGCACGGTGTCTCCCTCGTCGATGCCCTGCCGTGTCAGCTCGGCGTCGGGGCAGGACAGGGTCTTCCGGGTGCCGTCCGCTGCCTCTACCGTCACGTCGCAGCAGACCTCGGCCCCTTCGGGCAGTTCTTCGCAGCCGTACATCTGCTCTTCGAGGCGCACAACGCGGTAACGCTCCATAGCTTCCACCTCCCGGGGCGTTTTTCTTTATTATAAGCCCCGCTCTTCGAGGCGTCAACCGCGGCTTGACACGCCTGCCGCCGGGCTGATAAAATAAAGGTGAATCTGCATTGACCGGGGGAGAAGAGCTTTGAACATCACAGAACTGCGTTATCTCGTTGCCATTAAGAAATGGGGCTCGGTGAGCGCTGCGGCAAAGCAGCTCTACGCCGCCCAGCCCAACGTCAGCAAAGCGCTGAAGAATCTGGAAGAGGAATACGGCCTGCGCATCTTTGAGCGCTCGTCCACCGGCATGATCCCCACCGAGCAGGGGCGGCGGTTCATCGAGCAGGCCGCACGGGTGCTGGAAGAGGTAGACCGCCTGACCGAAGATGCCCACCACGCCCGGGAGCGCTGCGCCGAGCTGCGGGTGATGATCCCCCATGCCACCTACGCCTCCTATGCGGCGGTGGATTTCCTGAAAGAAGCCGCCGGGGCCGACCAGCTCCGCATCCACATCCGGGAGGGCGGCTCCATGGAGGCGCTGGACTTCGTGCTGCGCCGGGGTTATCACCTGGCGCTGCTGCGGTATGCCGCCGAGGACGACGACCACTACATCCACTACTGCGCCCGCCGGGGCCTGAAAATGGAGCCGGTGATGGAGTTCGAGTACCGCCTGCTCACCAACCGGGACGGCCCGCTGGCCAAGCATGAGGTGAAAGACCTCGCCGAGCTGAACCATTATATGGAGATCCTGCACGACGACTTCCAGCTCCCCGGCGAAGACGGCGGCGACGGTGTGCGCTGGCACGTCAACGACAGCCGCCGCATCCATGTCTACGAGCGGTGCAGCCAGTTTTCTATCTTGCAGCAGCTGCCCTCAGCTTATATGTGGGCCTCCCCCATGCCCCAGCGGGCGCTGGACCAGTTCCATCTGGTGCTCAAAAAATGCCCCGCCCAGCGTCAGGTCATGCGGGACGTGCTGGTCTACCCCGACCACGGCGCGCTCCGGTCCGAAGAACAGGCATTCATCGACCTGCTCCACCGGGAAGCCTCCCTCACGGTAAAATAAGGTCCTGTTTCCAGCTCTCGCCATTTTATGCAGAAAAGCCACGGAAAAAGGCAAAAAAGCGCCCTCTCTCAGCACTCTGCACAAAAACGCACTAAAATTTTCGGCAAACTGCCTTCTGGGCATTCCCGGAATCGTTTCAAAGAGAAACAGTGTCAAAATTCAATCGTGCCTTCGTTAAAATATGGCCCGACATCCCACAAACAGGGTGCCGGGCCATATATTTTTTGATATATGGCCCATACCAGAAGCATATTATTCATTTTATGAAGAATGTGTTAACATAAAGCCAAGGATGATTTTGGCAGTCGGCAGAATGGGGTCGGCTGTAGAAATCAAAAAGGAGGTTTCTGGTATGATTAGTTTCTTACTCTGTTTAGCGATCCTGATCGGCGGTTACTTCGTCTACGGCAAGATCGTTGACAACACGTTCGGACCCGATGACCGTGAAACTCCTGCTGTCCGCATCAACGACGGTGTTGACTACGTCGTGATGCCTCAGTGGAAGCTGTTTCTGGTCCAGCTGCTGAACATCGCGGGCCTCGGCCCCATCTTTGGCGCACTGCAGGGTGCTCTGTGGGGTCCTGTGGTGTTCCTGTGGATCACCTTCGGTACCATCTTTGCAGGTGGTGTCCACGACTACTTCTCCGGCATGATGAGCGAGCGTAATGACGGCGGCTCTATCGCAGAGATCACCGGCAAATACCTCGGCCCTGTGATGCAGAACGTCATGCGTGTGTTCTCCGTCGTGCTGCTGATCATGGTCGGTACCGTGTTCGCAGTCGGCCCTGCCGGCCTGATCGTCACCCTGTGCAAGAACAGCGGTATGTCCGGTGTTCTGACCACTACCCTGTTCTGGCTGGTCATCATTCTGGTCTACTACTTCATCGCGACCTTCATCTCCATCGACGCCGTCATCGGTAAGATCTACCCCATCTTCGGCATCTGCCTGATCATCATGGCCGTCGGCGTTATCTTTGGCATCTTCACCAACCCCGCCTACACCATCCCCGAGATCTGGGAGCACTTCGGCAGCATGCATCCCTCCGGAACTCCGATCTGGAGCTTCATGTTCATCACCGTCGCCTGCGGCGCTATCTCCGGTTTCCACTCCACTCAGTCGCCTCTGATGGCTCGCTGCATGAAGAGTGAGAAGCAGGGCCACTTCGTCTTCTACGGCGCAATGGTCTGCGAGGGCATCATCGCCCTGATCTGGGCCGCAGCTGGCTGCTCCCTGTACGAGATCACCGGCGGTCTGAACACCGGTCTGGCAGCTGCTCTGGCTGAGGGCCAGTCCGCTGCTATCTACGACGTCTGCTCCAAGACCATGGGCGGTGTGGGTATCGCACTGGCTATGATCGGCGTCGTCGTCTGCCCCATCACCTCTGGCGATACCGCATTCCGTTCCGCTCGTCTGACCCTGGCCGACTGGTTCAAGATCGATCAGGACAGCTACGCAAACCGCCTGAAGCTCTGCATCCCCGTTCTGGGCGTCGGCGCTTTCCTGGGCATCGGCAATGCACTGGGCTTCATCAACTACACCGTTATCTGGCGCTACTTCAGCTGGACCAACCAGACTCTGGCTATGATCGTTCTGTGGGCAGCTTCCATGTACCTCTTCCAGGAGAAGAAGAACTACTGGATCACCGCTGTGCCTGCTACCTTCATGAGCGCAGTTTCTTCTACTTACTTCGTTCTGGCTCCTGAGTGCCTGGGCGGCCTCCTCAACAGCAAGACCGCTGAGGGCGCTACCATCTACAACACCGCTGTTGCATATCCCTTCGGCGTCATCTTCGCCATCGCAATGCTGGCCATCTTCCTGCACGCGACCAAGAAGAATACCCAGAAGAAGGCTGCATAACAGCCCGGCATACTCGCCTGAGTTTCGCCGCCGTCTGAGTGTACCCATTCCGGACGGCATTGCTTGAACTTCAAGCAACAAGCCGCTGCCAGTTGGCAGCGGCTTGTTTTTGTTTGCAACGCAAAAACAGCTCGACTATCTGCACAATTTTTCGCAGGCTGTTTTAGTAAGATTGTCAAATTTTTGTCTTGTTTTGTTCATGATTGGGGCGTATAATGCTATGAAGCCGGGGCAAAATGGAATACTGCCCCTAAAAGGAAGTGTTACTGATGCGCAGCTGGTTTGCACGCCATCCCATCTCTTTCATGGCGCTTTACACTGTAGTTTATCTGACCGCGTTCCACTGGCTCGAGGTGAATATCACCGTCCCTGCCATCTGGGTACACTGCCAGCTGGACGATGTCATCCCCTTCTGCAAGTACGCCATCGTCCCCTATTTTGCATGGTTCGCGTGGATCCCCTTTACCCTGTTCTATCTGCTGCGGCACGGCGAGCGCAGCGACTTCTGGCGGGTCTGCCTGTGCCTCTTCACCGGCATGACCATCGCACTGAGCTGTTATGTCCTTCTGCCCACAGGGCTTGCTCTGCGGCCTTACCGGGTGTATGGCAGCGACATCTTCGCCCGTCTGGTGCGGATGCTCTATGCCGTTGACACCGCCCGGAACGTCTGCCCCTCCATCCACGTTTTCAACTCGGTGACGTTGATGATCGGCTACCGCCGGAGCCGCTGCTTCGACGAGCCGGGCCGCCGCTGGATGCGGCCTGCTGCGAATGTTCTGGGCGTGGCCATCATCCTGTCCACCATGCTGCTCAAGCAGCACAGCTGCATCGACGTGGTGCTGGGCGCAGCGCTGGCCTTTGCGCTGGATGCTGCCGCCAGCAGCCTCGAGCGCTCGGGAGAGATGCGCCGCATTCCGCAGCGGCTCTGATAACGTGCTCCCTCGGCGAAGCCGTCCCCCCCTTTCTGAAAGCAGAAAAGACCTTCAAGTTCTCTTCATGAAAACTTGAAGGTCTTTTTGTGTATTGAAGATGAAGTTCTTTGCGCGCTGGTGGCGCGCAGGCTTGCTTAAAGAAAATTTGCGGACACAAAAAATCCCCCAATACTGGGTGTCCAGTATCAGGGGGTACCTATCAGGCTTGAAGGTCTTTTCTTGTTTCAGTTATTCAAACAGCCCTTCCGGCAAACAGATGTCTTTCTTCGGCACCTTATCCCACGAAAAGTCTTTGATGAGGCTTTCCGGCGTCCGAGGCGCAGGCTCTTCCTGCAGGCCGTAGGCATAGGCCAGACGGCCCACGATGTCCTCGGCCGTATAGCGGGCGCGAAGGTTCTCAAGGCTCTGGTCGCCGTCCCGCTTGGAGAGCCGCCGCCCGTCCGACGCCAGCAGCAGCGGGCAGTGGGCGAACTTCGGTGCAGGCAGACCCAGAAGCCGGTACAGATAGAGCTGCCGCGCCGTAGAGGAAAGAAGGTCGGCCCCGCGCACGACTTCGGTGACGCCCATCCGGGCGTCGTCCACCACGACGGCCAGCTGATACGCAAATACGCCGTCGGCGCGGCGGAGGTAAAAGTCACCGCAGTCGCGCAGAAGGTTTTCTGTATGTTCGCCCATACAGCCGTCGGTGAAGGTGATGTTCTCGTCCGGCACCATGAGGCGGTAGGCCGGGGCTTTCTTTTTCCGCTTTTCGGCGATCTCTTCGGCTGTCAGCCCCCGGCAGGTGCCGGGATAGATGACGTTGCCGTCCGAGGTATGGGGCGCACTGGCGGCATGGAGCTGGCTGCGGGAGCAGAAGCAGGGATAGACAAGCCCCATGGCTTCCAGCTTTTTGTAGCTCTCGGTGTAGATGCTGCTGCACTCGCTCTGGTAATATGGCTCATGGGGGCCGCCCTTGCTGCCGCCCTCATCCCAGAAAAGGCCCAGCCACCCAAGGTCTTCTTCCAGCTGGTCGGCGTACTTGCGGGGGCAGCGCTCCGCGTCCAGGTCCTCGATGCGGAGGACGATCCGCCCGCCCCGGCTCCTGGCGCTCAGCCATGCAAGGAGGCTGCACGCGAGGTTGCCCAGATGGAGCCGCCCGCTGGGGCTGGGGGCGAACCGCCCGACGACAGCGCTCACAGGCCCAGCTTCCACTCCCCGTCCTTCGGCTGGAAGATGGGGGTGTTATAATACTCTGCCACGGCCTTTGCCATGTACTCGGCGTCGGCGCAGCTTGCCGTCTCCATGGCGGAGTGCATGGCCAGCTGACCCAGACCGATGTCCACCATAGGCATCAGGATCTGATGGCCCAGCAGATTGCCCAGCGTGGAGCCGCCCGGCACATCGGCGCGGTTTGCGAACACCTGCACCGGCACACCGGCCTTCTTGCAGATGGCGGTGAAGGCTGCGCCGGTGAATCCGCTGGTGGTGTAGGTCTGGCGGGCATTATACTTCAGCAGGACGCCGCCGCCCATCACGACGGGGTTGGCAGGGTCGCTTTTTTCGGGGTGGTTGGGATGGGTGGCGTGGCCGTTGTCGGCGCTCAGCACTAGAGAGTTGGTGCGGGCGCAGATGCTCTGCTCCCTGCTGACGCCCATGCTCTCCTCGATGCGGGCCAGCACGTCGGCCATGAGGGTACCCTGCGCGCCCTGACGGCTGGAAGAGCCGACCTCTTCGTTGTCGAACATGACCCAGATGTCTCCGCGGCCTTCCTCTTCGCCGCGGCCCTGCAGGAAGCCCCACAGGGTGGTGTAGGCGCACTCGAGGTCGTCGATGCGGCCGGACATGAAATACTCGCCGTTCAGGCCCATGCGGACAGCCTTCTCACGGGTGGCAAGGACCAGGTCAGCGTCGAGGATGTCCTCGGCCTTCACGCCGGCCTCTGCGGCCAGGACCTCTTTCAGGTTTCCGCCCTTGCCGCCGAAGATGGGCTGCAGATCGACCTGCGGGTTATACTTCATGCCGTTGTTCAGGTCGCGGCTGAAGTGGATGCAGAGGTTCGGGATGCAGGCCAGCGCACGGTCGGGGCAGACCAGACGACTCTCGATGCCGCTCTCGGTGCGCACCAGCAGACGGCCTGCCACGGTCAGCGGACGGTCGAGCCAGGAGGGCATGATCATGCCGCCGTAGCCCTCGACCTCGGCCTTGGCGAAGACCTCGTCCTTCGTGTCGAACTGCTTGATACGCCAGGTGGGCGAGTCGCTGTGGCTGGCGGCTGCGTGCCAGCCGGTCAGCTCACCCTTGGGCATACGCCATGCCAGCACGGCAGAGCCGTTGCGGGTGGTGTAATACTTGCCGCCGGGGGCCAGCTCCCACGCGGCGCTCTCAGGGCAGTTCACATAGCCCTCGGCTTCCAGAATGGCGGACGCAGCAGCCGTGGAGTGGAAGGCGCTGACGCCGGCGTCCAGAAAACGGAAAAGCTCCTCTATCGAAAAAGATGCATTCTTCATGGTTATTTTCTCCTTGGTATTTTAACGATCCATATATTCTTTATTATAGCCCGCTGCGCCGGAAAGGTCAATCCGGCCCCACTGCACGGCCCCTTAAAATTTGTTCGTGGCAAGGCCGATTGACAACCGCGCGGCAGAACAGTATACTAGTCTCAGAGAGATATTTTCCCCGGCCTGCGGGCCGGGCGCAGATAGAAGGAGGACATCCCCTATGACTCAAAAGCACATCCTTTCGCTCCTTGTGAGTGCTGCCCTGCTGTGCGGCCTGCTGGCAGGCTGCTCCAATACAAACGGCGACGCCTCCCACGCAAGCTCTTCGGCTTCTGAGCCGTCCAGCGTCAGCAGCGAGAGCGCCCCCAGCAGCACCGCGCAGGCTGACACCTCCGGGCTGTTCAACAAAGATTTCGACGAGAACTCACTGTTCAGCGTAGACGGCACTGCAGCCGCCTTTGAGCCCAGCCTCGGCTGGGGTCCCGGCGTGTCCGGCTGCTCCCTCAAGAGCGTGCAGGCCGCAGCCACCCTGCTGGTCTGGGCCGACGAGGCAAACCTCTCTGCCCGCACGGAAACAGCCATTGAGGACGCCTACACCCAGTGGTACGACAACCTCTCCGACTCGGAGCAGGAGGGCTTCGCCGAGGCCTGGCCCATGATAAAGGACGATGCCGCTGCCCTGCTGGAAGACAAGGACGCCATGGCAGGCCGTCTGGAGGACGTGGGCCTCGACGCCAAAAAGCTGACCTTCTCCGAGAAGGACTGGAATGCCCTCGAGGATGTCGTTGACCCCCTCGTTCCGGAGGCAAAGGGCGAGTATTAAATCACAGAGAAAAGGCCGGACGCCTTTCCGCTTTGGTGCGGGAGGCGTCCGGCCTTTGTTTTATCGGGATCAGACTTTCTTGAGGGTGTAGGCGCGGGTACCCATGCCGATCTTCTCGGCCTGCTCGAGGGTGGCTTTCCACTCGATGTTGGGGTTAGAGTCCTTGAAGTTGTCGTGGTGGCAGTTCCAGCCCGGGGTGGCGAGGTTCTGGCCCAGCTGGCTGTTGGGCAGCGGAGCGGCGTTCAGGCAGGCGTCGGCACAAGCCTGGTCGAGGGCCACCGGGTCGAAGGAGGCGAACATGCCGATGTCCGGCAGGATGGGCGCGTCGTTCTCGCCGTGGCAGTCGCAGTTGGGGCTGATGTCCTGCACAAGGCTGATGTGGAAGGTGGGACGGTCATGGCAGACGGCGGCAGCGTACTCGGCCATCTTGCGGTCCAGCATCTCGTTGGCGCTGTCGCACAGGGCATAGATGGCGTCGAAGTTGCAGGCACCGATGCAGCGGCCGCAGCCCTTGCACTTGTCCTGGTCGATGACCGCCTTGTTCTTCTCGTTGTAGCTGATGGCGTCGGAGCCGCACTCCTTGGCGCAGCGGTGGCAGCCGCGGCAGAGGTCTTCCTGCACCGCCGGGTGGCCGGAGGCGTGCTGCTCCATCTTGCCGGCGCGGGAGCCGCAGCCCATGCCGATGTTCTTGATGGCACCGCCGAAGCCGGTGGACTCGTGGCCCTTGAAGTGGCTCAGGCTGATGAAGATGTCGGCGTCCATGATGGCGCGGCCGATCTTAGCGGTCTTGCAGTATTCGCCGTTCGGCACAGGCACCTCCACCTCATCGGTGCCGCGCAGGCCGTCGGCGATGATGACCTGACAGCCGGTGGTCATGGGCCAGAAGCCGTTCAGCTGGGCGCAGGTCAGGTGCTCGAGGGCGTTCTTTCGGCTGCCCGGATACAGGGTATTGCAGTCGGTCAGGAAAGGCATACCGCCCTGCTCCTTGCACAGATCGGCCACCACCTTGGCGTAGTTGGGGCGCAGATAGGCCAGGTTGCCCAGCTCGCCGAAATGCATCTTGATGGCGACGAACTTGCCCTCCATGTCGATGTTCTTGATGCCTGCCGCGATGCACAGGCGACGCAGCTTATCGGTGAGGCTGGTACCTACGGGACAGCGGAAATCGGTATAGTAGACGGTCGATGCTTCCATCGGTTTTTCCTCCTGTTTTCTTTGACGATCTCAGGTGCGCAGCTCCTGTTTGCCGCGCTCATACTCTCTGAAAAATATTATAGCACGATGAACGGGCAGGCGCAAGAAAAGCCCCTCGCCGGGGCGAGGGGCTTTGAGGGCAGTATAGAATGCTGTCAGGCCGGACGAGGTTCTGTAATGGCTTCTCTCACCTGTTCAAGAGTCAGCTCTGTAGTCTGCGCGATCTTGTCCAAGTCGTGCTCTCCACCATTCCACAGGTTCAGCGCGATCCTCTTACCCTTGGCAATTTCTGCATCTTCCCGCTCTCGGTCAACAATGACTTGCATGGTCTTGCACATTTCAGCCACTCCCTTCGATTCTTCTTTGAAATACTTTACTCGCGCAGCAATTTTATGATTTTGTATCTGGCGGTAGTCTTCGCAGTTGAAATCCCGCATTAGTCTGCCGACTTCGTCCTCTCCACGATAAGCACCATTGACATATACAATATGCGCTCTGTCTCCGAAAAGCTTTCCCGTCTCCTGTATCGTCCGCTCTATCGTGTAGACCGGCAGACCATCTTTTAGAACATCCCGAGCGGTTATAAAAATAATATAGCTCTCCGGTATCTCGTCATATTGTTCCCCTGCTGTCGTTATCCGTGCATCAAACAACGCGCTATTCAGCCGCGCACGCTCCGGAGCAGCGCCTTTATCTTCCTGTTGGACCTCAATATCATACTGCCGCCCCGCCTCATCGACTGCATAAATGTCCAGCCTTACTGACCGGCCAAACAAATTTCCAATGGTCAGCTGTGTTACCGCCCGTGTGACCCTTAAATCCGCTCGGTGCAGAATGATATGGAGCAGTTCTTGCGTGCACTCTGTATCTCCGGCAAACACCTGCGTCATGAAGGTGTCATCCATTAAGGTGAATTTTTGGATAGCACGCATCCGCTCGTCATTTTTATGGTCAAGTTCAAGCGTCCGCATAGCGTTCCACCCTTCTCCCAATGAACATCACGGTTTTTTACCATCTCATATTTTTATTTTATCATGATGCACCGTCATTTGCAAGGGGTCGAGCGCAAGAAAAGCCCCTCGCCGGGGCGAGGGGCTCAGAAGACCCGAGTTCGATTTTACACCATTGCAGACACCACTGCCACGGCCAGCACCACAAGGCCGAGGGCGATGCGGTAGATGCCGAAGAAGGTGAAGTTGTGGCGCTTGACGTAATCCATCAGGAAGCGGATAGCCGCCAGGCTGACCACGAAAGCCACCACGCAGCCCACCGCCAGCACAGCCACCTCGGTGCCGGTGATGGCGACACCGGAGACGGCGAATTTGAGCACCTTGAGCAGGGATGCACCCGCCATGACCGGGATGGCGAGGTAGAAGGTGAACTCCGCCACACAGGCGCGGGAGAGGCCCAGCAGCAGGCCGCCCACGATGGTCGCGCCGGAACGGGAGGTGCCGGGGATGATGGCCAGCATCTGCCAGACGCCGATGATGAGGGCGTCACGGTAAGTGATCTGTTCCAGATGGGTGACGTGGGGCGCAGTGCGGCGGCTCTCCACCACGAGGAACAGCACACCGTAGAGGATGAGCATTGCGGCCACGGTGATGTAGTTATAGAAGTGAGCCTCCATCCAGTCGTCCAGCGGGCTGATGACCAGCACCGGCAGGGTGGCGGCGACCACCTTGAACCAGAGCTGCCAGACGCTGGGCTTGGAGATGACGCAGCCATGCCGCAGGCCGAAGGGCCACAGCTTGCCCCAGAACAGCACCACCACCGCAAGGATGGCACCCAGCTGGATGACCACGCGGAACATGGACATGAACTCTTCGCTGGCGTTGAACTTTACCACCTGTTCCAGCAAGATCATATGGCCTGTGGACGAGATGGGCAGCCACTCGGTGATGCCCTCCACGATGCCCATCAAAATCGCTTTGATGATCTCAAGAAACATATAAGCACTCCTCCTGCCGCACGCCGGGCGCACGGGCTTTTGTGATCCTTATCATCATACTGTTTCAGTATACCATATTCCGACTCTCTGCGCACCAGGAATTCAAAAATTTTATCTCTGGAGTCCCCTACAGCTTTTCTATTTATCTGCGGGGGAAAATATGCTATACTGGGATGTAGATTTATTGTAGGACACTACGTCCAGCGAAAGCCTAACACCCTCGGCGAAGCCGTAAATCGGAGAAACGAGAAAAAAGTGCAACAGCGACGACCGCCGCCAGTGGCGGAAACAGGGAGGAGCTGTTGGGACAGCGGCCAGCAGGATGCGAGCGGCAGCGAAGCAGACGCTGGGAGCCGCAACCCGTCTTAGCGAAGCGGCTAGCATTTTTGGGCTTCGACAACTCCTTTGGGGTCTGAAAGGGGCGAGCAGCCCCTTTCTCGTGGATCCCTGTCCTTGCCGCGCTAAACACGCGGCATTTGCTTCGCAAACCGGACTGTCGGCTTAAAAGCCCCACTGGGGCTTTCATGGCTTCGCCACCGCCGAGCCTCTCAATCGCTGGTGGTTTTCTGGTTCTCTTTTGGTGCGCAAAAGAGAACTTAGCCCTGTGTAAAATGGTTTTTTATTTCCCCACGCAGAATTTTTCAAATACTTCGTTAATGACCGCCTCCGAGGCGTTCTCCCCTGTCAGCTCGCAAAGTGCATCCAGCGCGTCGTCCACGCAGACCGACACAGCGTCCAGCCCGAGCCCCTGCGCGGCGTCCAGCGCTCCGGCTACGGCATCCCGGGCGCGGGTGGCGGCAGAAAGCTGCCGCTGTCCCGAAAGGCTGGCGGCGTGAGGGTCGATTTGGCTGGTCCCCAGCAGGCGGGCTACCGCCGCCGCGATGACCTTCCGCGCCCCTTCTTCCTGACAACAGACCGGCAGCACCATCGCAAAATAGGGTGCGATGAGCTCGGCGTCGAACCGGGTGGGCTTGTCCTCCTTATTGACCAGCGCGATGGCCGGACGACCCGCGCAGCGCTGAGCCAGCTCCAGGTCCTCCCGGGTCGGGCGCTCCGAGCCGTCGAAGACGGCGAGGATAAGCCCCGCCTCGTCCAGCTTCTTCCAGCTGCGGCGGATGCCTTCGGCTTCGATCTCGTCTTCCGTCTGACGCAGACCGGCAGTATCAAAGAGATTCAGCCGGATGTCGCCCAGCTGGACGGCCTGCTCCACCACGTCGCGGGTGGTTCCGGCCACCGGCGTGACGATGGCCCGGTCGAACCCGGCCAGCAGGTTGAGCAGGGTGGATTTGCCCGCATTGGGTCTGCCCACGATGGCACAGTCCACGCCCTCGCGGAGGACAGCGCCCGCATCGTAGCTCTGGATGAGGGCGTCCAGCTCCTGCTCTACCCCGCCTAAAACGTCGCAGAGATGGCTTTGGCTCAGTTCCGGGACATCTTCCTCAGGGAAATCCACCCAGGCGGCCAGATGGGCCTGCAAGGCCGTCAGAGCATCTTTCTGGGCCGCTATCTTCCGGGCCAGCGCACCGTTCAGGGAGGCATTTGCCAGCGCGGCCCCCTGTCGGCCATCGGCGGAGATGATGTCCATGACGGCTTCGGCCTGGGTCAGACTGAGCTTGCCGTTCAGGAAAGCGCGGCGGGTGTACTCGCCGGGAGCGGCAGGCGACGCCCCCGCCGCAATGCAGGCTTCTACCAGCCGCCGGGCGACTGCACTGCCGCCGTGGCAGGAAAGCTCCACCACATCCTCGCCGGTGTAGCTGTGGGGCGCGCGGAAAAACAGCGCCACACCCTCATCGAAAGCCTCTTCCCCCTCCACGAACGCACCGAACATGGCCGTATAGCCTTTGGCGTCCGCGATCTTTTTAGCCGGGTTTGCCGGTCGGAACACCTTCGCCGCCACTTCATAGCTTTCCGGGCCGGACAGCCGCACGATGGCGATGCCGCCCGCACCCGGAGCGGTAGCAATGGCCGCAATGGTCGAATGCTGCATCTTCTCCCCTCCTTATGCGCAGATGAATACAGTATATTTTACCACGAACCGCCAAAAAAAGAAATATGCTGCGCAAAAAAGGGTGTGCAGCCCCTAAGAGACTGCACACCCCATTGCGTGTGAAAGAAAAATCAGAATGCGGCAATATCGGCCGTAGTGATGGCCTTGCCGGGCAGAGTGCGGCTGTCGGCGTTCTCCGACAGAGCCAGCTTGCCCTCGCGCAGCAGCTTGACGGCCTTCTCGTGGTCAGCAGCGTTCCAGTTGTCGCCCACGAGCTTCCAGTTGTTGTCCACGTGCGGCTCAATGGTGCCGCCCTTGACGGTGCGGATGTACTCGCCCAGCAGTTCGCGGATGCCGCCCACATCGCCGCGCACGTCGATCTCCAGCAGCTTGGGCAGCTCGTCGCCCTCCTTGAAGATGTCGGCATAAGCCAGCAGCTGGGTGGTGGCACGGTAGTTGTTGACGGCCACCACGAAGCTGTCATCGTCCTCCACCGGACGGCCATCCATCCAGGTCAGGTTCTGGATGCGGTTGCCGGGCTGCTTGGAGATGTCGAGGTCATACTTGACGCCTGCAAAGGCATCATACAGGTAGTAGCGGACGGAAGAGTCGAATGCGATGGTCACATCGCCCGGCTCCCAGGTCTTGAAGAAGGCAGCAGACCACTCCATGAACTGACGCAGCTGCCAGCCGTTCATCTGCAGCTTGTACAGGGTGTTCTGGTAGGTGTAGATGCTTGCCATGTCGCACTTGCGGATGGTGCCCTCGCGCATCTGGGAGGTCATGGAGGTCAGAGCCGTTGCGGACACCTGAGCGCCGGTGTAGTACATCTGTACCTCGTTGATGAAGTCCAGCAGAGCGGTATCCTGCACCATGGCCTGCGGCAGGCAGTCGATCTCGTTTTCGGGGGCCAGATCACCGCCGACCAGCTGGCCGATGGGGGTCACGGCGTCGTCCTTAGCGCGCTGGTCGTACTCTGCCAGCAGAGCGGTCAGCTCGGGGTCGGGAGCGTAGTCCTTGATGATCAGGTTCTCAGAGGTGCGGTCCTTCACCTTCCACTTGCCGTTCAGGCCGCGCTCGAGATAGACGTGGATGTCGGAGACAGTGGCACCGGCATTCTTGTTCTCGACCACCAGCACGCCGTTGATCATCTTGTTGGGGATGCTCTTGTGGCCGTGAGCGGCGACGATGACGTCGAACTCGGGGCAGGCATTTGCCAGGTCGGTGACGCCGGAGCCATAGACGCCGTACTCATTGTCAACATCCATGTGCATAACGCCGATGATGACATCCACATCGTTCTTGATCTTATCAATGATCTTGCGGCTCTCGTCCACCGGGTTGGTGACAGTCCAGCCTTCGAGATTCTTGGCGTCCCAGCGGGTGATGTTGGGAGTGACCATACCAATGACGCCGATCTTGACGCCGCCCTTGTTGATGATGGTGTAGCCGTCAGCCAGAGGCTTGCCTTCGGGGCTGTAGACGTTGCCGGTCAGCACCTTGGCCTTCTGCTGGGAGAGCACCTTTTCCAGCGTGGCCATGCCATAGTTGTACTCATGGTTGCCGGTGACGTAGACATCGTAGCCGATGGCGTTCTGAGCAGCGATCATGGGGTGGACATCGTCGTTCAGGAACAGCTCAGCGGAGTTTGCCTGAATGGTGTCGCCTGCATCCACGACCAGCGTGGTCTTGGTGCGGTTCTCCTTGATGGCAGTTGCCTGCTGGGCCACGCTGCCGGAGGCGTCGGCCTTGTTGGCGGCGTAATCCCAGGGGTCAAACTTACCGTGGGTATCGCTGGTGGCAAGGATCTGCAGGTCCATGCTCCACAGGTCTTTGATGCCGGCAGCGGAAGCAGCCGGGACCAGACCGCCCATTGCGGCGGCGGTAGCCGATGCACCGGCCACGCGCAGGAAATTACGGCGGGAAATCTTATTCTGTTCCATAATAATTTCTCTCTTTTTTGCTTGGTATACACTCCGAAGCATTTGTAGCTTTAGTATAAGGCTTGCCGATATTGTTTTACAATGTGCAAATAGGAGAAAAATTTCTTCCGGAATTGGGCATATTCTCCAATTTTCCGATAAGAACGACTTTTCTTTCTAAATTATTCTTTCAGATTTGCTTTTCATCGTAAACCATCTTCATGCAAAAGATGTGTAAATTTATAGTGTTCCTCGCACAAAAAAGACCCTCCCCTGCACGGCTTCCGCCATGCGGGAGAGGGTCTTATCATTCAGCTTTTACAGCTCGATCTTGCCGAAGCTCAGATCAGCGAAGTCATCCACACGCTCGGTGCGCTTGGGTGCCACAGGAGCAGCATTCTCGGCGTCGCGCGGGGTGTAGGTGCGCTCAGGCACATTGGAGCGGTAGCCGCCCCGGCCGCCGCCATTGCGCGGGCCGCGGCCATTCCGGTCACCACGGCGCTCGCCGCCGCGATGATAGCCGCCGCTGCGGCCATTGCCGTTGCGGTCACGGCCGCCGCGGGGTCCGCGGGGACGTGCATTTGCGCTCTCAGCCACAGCGTTGGGGTCGGTGGAATAGATGACCACACGGCGGTCACGGCCCTCGCCCTTGCTCTCGCTGCGGACGCCCTCCATCTTGCCGATGGCAGAGTGGATGATGCGGCGCTCGTAGGGGTTCATGGGCTCCATGGCAAAGCTGCGGCCGGTGCGGCGCACCTTGGCACCGATGCGCTGTGCCAGTGCGGTCAGGTCGCTCTCGCGCTTGTCGCGGTAGCCGGCCACGTCGAGGCCCAGCTTGATGTAGTCGCCCTCGAGGCGGTTTGCCACGAGGCTTGCCAGATAGGACAGGCTCTCCATCGTCTCGCCGCGGCGGCCGATGAGGGCGCCCATCTTCTCGCCGTCCAGACGGATGATGGTAGCCTCACCCTTCTGCACAGCGCTGAACTTGACATCCTGTACGCCCATCTTCTCGATGACATCCTTCAGGTAGTCCACAGCGGCCTTGACCTTGGCGTTCTCCTCGATGTTGATGGGGACTTCCACCTCTTCGCCCTCTGCGGCGGGAGCAGCCTGCTCTTCGGCAGGGGCAGCTTCCTCAGCGGGAGCGGCAGGCTCTTCCACAGCAGCGGGAGCTTCAGGGGCAGTCTCTTCGACGACAGGCTCAGCCACAGGAGCAGCCTTCTCCTCCACAACGGGAGCGGGCTCCTCAACGGGGGCAGCAGGAGCTGCCACAGGCTCGTCCGGCAGCTCGACGCTGACGCGGACCTTGGCGGGAGTGAGCTTCAGGCCCAGAAAACCGGTCTTCTGGGGCATTTCCAGCACTTCGTAGCTGACGTTGATGTCGTCCTTTTCCACGCCCAGCAGAGCGCAGGCGTTGGTGCGTGCTTCATCGACCGTCTTGCCGGTCGCTTCCTGCGTACGGATCATAACCGTCAATCCTCCTTTTTGTTCTGCAGCTCGCTCAGCGGGACAGTGCGCTCGTCCTTGTAGCGCTCAGCATCCTGCTGGCGGGCATACTCGAGGCGGCGCTTATTCATCTCGCTGGCGGAGATGTTCTTTTCCACGACCTCACCGGTCTTCTCGTCCTTGACCTTGATGGTGGTGCTCTTCACGCCGCGCTTCTCTTCCTTCCTGCGGGAAGCGATCTCGGCCTTGACCTGCTCCTTCATCTTCTCGGGGTCATAGATCTTGCGCATGACCTGGGTCTGGACGGTCATCACGATGTTGGAAATGACGTAGTACAGAGAGAATGCGCAGGGAACGGTAAAGCAGAAGAAGACGTACATCAGAGGCATCATATACATGGTCAGCTTCATGCTGCCCTGCATCTCCTGGCCGGAGGCCTTCATGCTGATGTGGGTGGAGATGAACATGGTGACGACAGCCAGGATGGGGAAGATCAGCAGGGGCAGGTTGTCTGCTGCCAGGCTGTACTGCGGCACACGGGTCAGGTCGATGCCGAAGAAGTCCATGTGCTGGCCGAACTCGGTGATGGTGTTCAGCTGGTCTGCGGTGAACACAGAGGTGACGGTGGACTCACCGGCCAGCACCTGTGCGATGATATTGGTGTCGCGGGTCACCTGAGTGAAGCTGATGCCCAGAGCGGTCATGGCATCGCCTGCGGCGGTGATGGCGTCGGCGCCGATGTGGAAGATGCGCTGCAGCGGGCGGTACACGACCTCGATGACGCCGAACATAACGAGGAAGTTGACCAGCATGGGCATACAGCCGGCGGTGGGCTTATAGCCGAACTCCTGCTGGAGCTTGATCAGCTCTTCCTGCTGCTTTTCGGGCTTGTCCTTGTACTTTTTCTGGATGTCGGCGATCATCGGCTGGAAAGCGGACATCTTGGCCATGCTCTTCTGCTGGTTGAGCTGCAGAGGGATGCTGATCAGGCGGATGACGATGGTGAAGATGATGATGTCCCAGCCGTAGTTCGGGATGAGGTTGTAGATCCACTCCATCACATAGCCGAGAGGTACACCGAGGATGTACAAAATATTCATGTCTCTGTCCATTCTGCCCCGCCTGTGGTGCGGGACGGTTATTTTTATCGTAGGACGCACCGCCCACAGTTCAGCACGTCACAAGAAGCATTATAATAGCATTTCCTCTCAGCCTCCCCTCGCCAGGGGAGGTGGCACGCCGCAGGCGTGACGGAGAGGTTTCCCTCCTCTCTGCCGCCCTTTTTCAAAGGGCATTGACGGAGAGGTCTTCCCCGCTTCAGCGCTCTTCCAAAGAGCATCGACGAAGAGGTTTTCCACTTATTTTTCGTGTCTGGTGGAAAACAGAGCCGAGGCCGAGAGATGCCGGGCCGGATTTTTCCAGCGGCCCTTTTCCGGCACGGGGTCGTAGCCCCAGCGGCCCAGCGGATTGCACCGGGCGATGCGCCATGCCGTCAGCAGCAGCCCTTTGACGCAGCCGTGGGTGCGGATGGCCTCGATGCCGTACTGGCTGCAGGAGGGCGAAAAGCGGCAGTTCCGCCCCAGCCCCGGGCTGATGAACTTCTGGTAGAGCCGGATGAGCCCACAGAGGGCTTTCTGAAAGATGCTCACGCCTCGGGCTTCCGGACCGGCGGCAGGGTGGCTGGGGGCTTTGCGCCCGGCTGCTTTGCCTTATCCGGCAGACCGGCCTGGGCAAAGAGCTTCGCCACGATGGCGCTGAGCTGCCAGCTCTTGAGCCGGGGGGTCATGCCCCGGGCCACGAAAACGAGGTCGTAGCCGCCGATGTTGTAGTCGAGATGCTCGTCGATGGCGGCCTTCATGACGCGGCGGGCGCGGTTGCGCTGCACGGCGTGGCCGATCTTTTTGGTGGCCGTCAGGCCCACCCGGGTGCGCTTGCTCCGCGTTTTGAGCACGTAGAGCACCAGCGCCTGGTTGACATAGGACTTGCCGCGGGCATACACGCGGCCAAACTCGCCGTTGCGGCGGATGGGACGATAGCGCATCCTGTGCGCCTCCCTTCAGGTGATGTGGGAGCACCGCCCGGAAAAAAGCAATGCTCAGTGTTCAGTATAGCAAAAAAACGCCGACATGAAAAGCTCATCCGGGCGTTTTCTCTGCCAAATCTTTGACAGTTTTTTTAGGCAATGCGACTATTCACCGCAGCTTTCCGGCCTTTTTCCCGAATGCCGGGTAAAAAAATAAGACCGCCAATCCAATATCAGCGGCCTTTTTGCGCATATTCCATTCTGCGCCGGACCTGATGCATCCTGCTCAGGATCAGACGGTCAGGCTCTTGCGGCCCTTAGCACGGCGTGCGTTGATGACCTTGCGGCCGTTCTTGGTGCTCATGCGGGTCAGGAAGCCATGAACTTCCTTGCGCTGACGCTTCTTGGGCTGAAAAGTTCTCTTCATGGTGTATTTCCTCCGTAAAAACTCGTCCCCGGTATGGGGTCTATTCTGGTCCCAAAATGGGGACAGGCTTGCAATTCAACAGTATATCGCACACTATGGCCTTCTGTCAAGCATTTTTTTCGCTTTCCTTCAAACTTTTTTGAAAAACCTCTGTGGAGAAGCTTTCAACTTTTTCACCCATTTCCCGTGGAAAACTTTTCATCCACAATATCTTGTGGCTTCTCTCCGCCTTGGACACAAGGCCGTTTCCCAGACGCAGGTATGTCTTTTTTATGTATTATAAATTACCTTATATAATATAGACGCAGGGGGATTTTTGTGGTATACTAACCTGGTATCAGCAGCATTGTTGAAAACTTCAATGGAGTGGATGTACTATGGATTCTTTCAAGGACGTTTTAGAGGCTGCCCAGAGCTACTGCAAGGCGCAGATGGCGGAGCCGACGTATAATCTCTATATCGACGGGTTGGAGCCTATCAGCTTTGAGGACTCCAGCCATATCACCCTCTCGGTGCGCAACGACTTCATCTGCAAGATCGTGACGGACCGTTATCTCGGCCTGCTCAAAGAGGCCTTCAAAACAGTGCTGGGCTTTGACGTGGACATCACCCTCGTCGTCCCCAGCACGCCGCCCCACGAAGTGGTGCTGGCCCAGCAGTACGAGGCGAACCCCGCCTCCCCGCAGGGCAACTATGAATTCACCTTCGAGAACTTCATCAAAGGCCCGTCCAACCAGTTTGCGTTTGCTGCGGCGCAGGCTGTTGCGGCCAACCCCTCCGGTGCCTACAACCCGCTGTTCATCTACGGCGGCTCGGGCCTCGGCAAGACCCATCTGCTGACGGCCATCCAGACCGAGATCAAGCGCACCCACCCCGACTTCGTCATCATGTATGTCACCTGTGAGCAGTTCACCAACGAGCTGATCGCGGCCATCCGCGCCGGCAGCACCGAGGACTTCCGGATGAAGTACCGCGTGGCCGACCTGCTGCTGGTGGACGACATCCAGTTCATCGCGGGCAAGGAGTCCACCCAGGAAGAGTTCTTCCATACCTTCAACTCTCTCCACGATGCCCACAAGCAGATCGTCATCGCGTCCGACCGCCCGGCCAAGGAGATCAAGAGCCTGGAAGAGCGTCTGCGCACCCGCTTCGAGTGGGGCCTGACCGCCGACGTCCAGCCGCCGGATTTCGAGACCCGCGTGGCCATCGTCAAGCGCAAGGCGGAGCTTCTCCACCTCGACCTGCCCGAGGATGTGGCCGAGTTCATCGCCAACCATCTGAAAAATAACATCCGCCAGCTGGAAGGCGCGGTCAAAAAGCTCAACGCCTACTATATGCTCGAGGGCATCCAGCCGGTCATCAGCGTGGCACAGAATGCCATCAAGGACATCCTCAACGAGACCCAGCCCGTGCCTGTCACCATCGAGAAGATCGTGGGCGAGGTATCCCGCACCTTCAACGTCTCCCCTGCCGACATCCGCGGCACCAAGCGGAACGCCAATGTGGCCTCCGCCCGCCGTGTGGCCATCTACATCCTGCGCGAGGTCACCGGCATGAGCATGGAGGAGATCGGCCGGGAGTTCTCGGGCCGTGACCATTCCACCATCGTCTACTCCCTCAAGACCATGGAGCGGGACATGAAGAATGACCAGCACCTGCGGGAGACGGTGAGCGACATCATCAAGAATGTGAAGGCTTAACGCACCGGAGCCGGTGTAAAAGTCATACTCATTCAGGGGTCAAACCCCAAAATATGGGGAGAAAGAGGAACAAAAAGGGGAAAATAGACCCAGATATTGTGGTGAAAAGCCGAAACTTTCCACTCTTTCCACATGGTTTTCAACATTCAACTTCCGTTTTTCACAGCGGATGTGGAAAGAATCACCGCTCTCCCCGATTCAACATTCCATTCACAGTTCCTCAACATCTCCGTGGAAAACCAAATCCCCGCATCCCGGCAAGGGTTTGCAGAGTTTTCCACATCTTCCCCACCCCCTACTACGATTACTACAACAAGTTCAATAAAGAAAACAGGTTTTTGCATCGGATCCCATGAGGAACGACAGCAAAACTGACGCAAAAAAGGAGAGAAGAAGATTTGAACATCATCTGCGACAAAACTCTTCTGAGCGCAGCCATTGACGGCGTATCCAAAGCAGTCACTCTGCGCTCTACCATCCCGGTACTGGAGGGCATTTTACTGAAGGCAGAAGGCTTCCAGCTGACCCTCACCGGCTACGACCTCGAAATGGGCATCGTGACCACCATCGAAGCCAATGTCAAAGAACCCGGTGAGATCGTGCTGAATGCCAAGCTGCTCAGCAGCATGATCAGCCGGATGCCGGCAGGCCAGATCACCATCCAGTCTGCCGATAATGGCAAAACCACCATCCAGAGCGGGGTGGCGCAGTTCGAGATCCAGTCCATGTCGGCCACCGATTTCCCCGAGCTGCCCAACACCGGCGCCGAGGAGACCCTGACCATCAAGACCGGCGTACTCCGCGATATGATCGACCGCACCCTCTACGCCGTCAGCCAGGACGAGAAAAAACCTGCGCATACCGGTGAACTTTTTGAGATAGAGCCGGATAAAATGACCATCGTTGCCCTGGACGGCTACCGTCTGGCCATCGTGGAGCGGCCTGTCACTGCCGTCAAGGACATCCGGATCATCGTCCCCAGCAAGACCATGACCGAAGTGTCTCATCTGCTGCCCAACGACGACGAAGAGCCGGTCCACATCTGTGCCAACCGCCGCTACGTCGTGTTCATGACCGCCGGCTACACCATCATGAGCCGCCTCATTGAGGGCGAGTTCCTCAACTATCACAATGTGATTCCGGCAGGCAGCCGCACCCGTGTGACCATCGACACCAAGGAGTTCATCGAGACCATCGAGCGCGCTTCTCTGATTATTACAGAGCGTTTAAAAAATCCCCTCCGCATCACTTTTACAGAGGGTAAAGTCGTCGTCCGCTGCCAGACCAATCTGGGCCGCGTCGTCGATGAGTTCAACGCCGAGTGCGAGGGCGACGAGGTGGAGATCGGCTTCAATAACCGCTACCTGTTGGACGCGCTGCGCAATGCCCGCACCGAGAAAGTGCGGATGGAGATCAGCGGCCCGCTGAGCCCGGTGAAAGTGCTGCCGGTGGAGGGCAATGACTTCCTGTATCTGGTCCTGCCCGTCCGCTTCAAAAACGACTGAGAGGCGTAATAAAATGCAAAAGATCCTCATCCATACCGAATTTATCAAGCTGGACGCCCTGCTGAAATATGCGGGCCTGTGCGAGACCGGCGGCGAAGCCAAGGAGCTCGTTCAGGGCGGGGCCGTGAAGGTCAACGGCGAAGTCTGCACCATGCGCGGCAAGAAGTGCCGCCCGGGCGATACCGTGGAGCTGGACGGCCAGACCATCGAGATCGGGATGGGCGGCTGATGCGGCTGCTCTCTCTCGAAGTCGAAAATTACCGGAACATCGCCTCGGCCAGCCTGACGCCGGGCCGGGAGCTGACTGTCATCTGCGGCAACAACGGCCAGGGCAAGACGAACCTCCTGGAAGCCATCTGGCTGCTCACCGGCGGCAAGAGCTTCCGGGGCGGCAAGGACGCAGAGCTGGTGCGCCGGGGCGAACCCTTCGCCGTACTCAAAGCGTCCACCCTCCGCGCACAGCAGGAAGAGCAGGAAACGGAAGAGCCGAACCGCGTCCGCCTGACGGTGGGCGCGCCGGACTCTCCCCGCCCGGGCCGGACAGTCTCGGTGAACGGGGGCGCAGTCAAGCGGGCGGCCAGCCTTGCAGGCAGCTTTCCGGCGGTGGTCTTCGACCCCGGACACCTGAGTCTTGTAAAAGGCGCGCCGGAAGGACGGCGGAAATTTCTGGACGCTGCCCTCTGCCAGCTCTACCCCGGCTACCTGACCCTCTACCGCCGCTATGTCCGGGCCTTGCAGCAGAAAAACGCGCTGCTTCGACGCTCTTCCAATGGCATTGAGCGGCCTTATGCCGAAAAGCGGGCCTTGTTAGAGGTGCTGAATGTGGAGCTTGCCCAGCAGGGCGAGGCCATCCAGCAGCGGCGCAGAGCCTATCTCGCCGCCCTCTCCCCGCTGGCCTGTGCCAACTATGAGGAGCTTTCCCGCGGGGCGGAAACACTGAGTCTGCGGTATGCGGCCCAGTTCGAGCCGGGCGGTCTGGCCCAGCTTCTGCGGCAGAAAATGCCCGAAGAGCTGAGGGCCGGGCAGAGCCTCTGCGGCCCTCACCGGGAAGATCTGGACCTTCTTCTGGATGGTCAGCCTGCAAAAGTGTATGCGAGTCAGGGACAGCAGCGGAGCGTCGTGCTCAGCTTGAAAATGGCCGAAGCCGCCGCAGCTGCCTCCATCACGGGCGAACACCCGGTGATGCTGCTGGACGACGTGCTCAGCGAGCTGGACGATGGCCGCAAGCAGTATCTGCTCACCCGGATGAGGGAAAAACAGACCTTCGTGACCAGCTGCGACGACACCGCTTTCCTCAAAACGGACGGCGAGGTCTACCGGATGAACGGCGGCGTACTGACGAAAGTGTGATGCAATGTATGTACACCTTGGCCGCGATTATGTCCTGAACGACCGGGACATCATCGGCATCTTCAATCTGGAAACGACGACCATCTCACCCCGGGGGCGGGAGTTTCTGAACTACGCCCAGAAAAACGGGGCGGTGGTGAGCCTGTCCGATGAGCTGCCCCAGAGCTATGTGCTGGCAGATTCGCCGGTGGATACGATCTATCTCTCGGAGCTGTCGCCGGCTGCGCTCAAACGGCGCACGGAGATGAAACTGGAATAAGCCAACCAGCGATTGATCGCTTTTACAAATAGTAACGAAAAAACGAAACAAAACAAAAGGGAGAAAGGAAATGGCAGAGGAAATCATTACCAGTACCAACGCAGAAACTGCGACGGACCATGAATACAACGCCAGCGAGATCCAGGTCCTGAAAGGTCTGGAGGCAGTGCGCAAGCGCCCCGGTATGTATATCGGCTCCACCGGCGAGCGCGGCCTGCACCATCTGGTGTACGAGATCGTGGACAACGCCATCGACGAGGCTCTGGCCGGTTACTGCGACCACATCGAGGTCAAGATCCTGAAGGGCGACATCATTCAGGTCACGGACAATGGCCGCGGCATCCCCGTGGACATCCAGGCTGATACCGGTCTGCCTGCCGTCACCGTCGTCTATACCATCCTCCACGCCGGCGGCAAATTCGGCGGCGAGAACTCCGGCTACAAGGTGGCCGGCGGCCTGCACGGCGTCGGCGCGTCCGTCGTCAACGCCTGCTCGGAGTGGCTGACCGTCAACGTCCGCCGCGACGGCCGCGAGTACGAGCAGACCTTCCGCCGCGGCGACCCGGACGGCCCGCTGAAGTGCATCGGCACCGTGGACCCCAGTGTCACCGGCACCCGCGTCACCTTCAAGCCCGACCCGGAGATGTTCAAGGACACCACCGTCTACAACTTCGAAACGCTGGAAAAGCGCCTGCGGGAAGAGAGCTTCCTGAACGCCGGTGTCAAGATCACCTTGACCGACGAGCGCGAACTCTACACCCCCGTCCTCGAGGACGGCAAGGAGGGCGAGCCCACCTACCGCACCGAGGTCATGTGCTACGAGGGCGGCATCAAGAGCTTCGTCACCTATCTGGGCGAGAAGCGCGACCTCGAGGTGCTCCACCCCAACGTCATCTACCTCAAGGGCCAGACCGACCGGGGCATGGCAGAAATCGCCTTGCAGTATAATTCCAGCTACAATGAGCTGCTGCTGAGCTTCGCCAACAACGTCAACACCCCCGACGGCGGCACCCACGAAGAGGGCTTCCGCAGCAGCCTCACCCGCGTCTTCAACGATTATGGCCGCAGCCACGGCCTGCTGAAGGACAAGGACGAGAACCTGTCCGGCACAGACGTCCGTGAGGGTCTCATCTGCGTTATCTCCGTCAAGCTGCAGGAGGCCGAGTTCGAGGGCCAGACCAAGGCAAAGCTGGGCAATACGGAAATTCGAACCCTCGTCTCCAACATGGTCTACTCCAAGCTGATGGAGTTCTTCGAGGAGAACCCCGGCGTGGCCAAGGCTATCTTCGAAAAGGCCACCCAGGCCGCCCGCGCCCGTGCTGCCGCTAAGAAGGCCCGTGAGCTGGTGCGCCGCAAGAGCGCCCTCGAGACCAGCCGGATGCCCGGCAAGCTGGCAGACTGCCGCGAAAAAGACCCCACCCGCACTGAAATCTTCATCGTCGAGGGTGATTCTGCAGGCGGCTCGGCCAAGATGGGCCGTGACTCGGCCATTCAGGCCATCCTCCCCCTGTGGGGCAAGATGCTCAACGTCGAAAAGGCCCGCGCCGACCGCATCTACGGCAACGACAAGCTGATGCCTGTCGTGCTGGCACTGGGCTGCGGCATCGGCGACGAGTTCGATATTTCCAAGCTGCGGTATGACAAAGTGTTCATCATGGCCGATGCCGATGTCGACGGTTCTCACATCTGCACCCTGATGCTCACCTTCTTCTTCCGCTATATGCGCCCCCTCATCGAGCAGGGCCATGTCTATGTGGCACAGCCCCCGCTGTTCAAGGTGCAGAAGGGCAGCACCATCAAATACGCCTACAACGACGCCGAAATGGCCCTGCTCTCGCAGGAGATGCCCGGCGCGAAGATCAACCGCTATAAGGGCCTTGGTGAGATGAACCCGGAGCAGCTCTGGGAGACCACCATGAACCCCGAGAACCGCGTCATCGTCCGCATCACCATCGAGGATGCCGAGAAGGCCGATGAGGCGTTCACCATCCTGATGGGCGATCAGGTGGAGCCCCGCCGCCGCTTTATCGAGACCAACGCCCAGTACGCAAAGCTCGACGTGTAATTGGAGGAAACAATGGAAGAAGATTATGTGATGATACCGGGCAGCGGTACCAAGATGATCATCCGGGACGTCAAGAAGGAGATCGAGACGGCGTTTCTGGATTACTCCATGTCGGTCATCGTGGCCCGCGCCCTGCCGGATGTGCGTGACGGCCTGAAGCCCGTCCACCGCCGCATCCTCTACACCATGCACGAACGCGGCAACGACCCCAGCCATCCCTACCGCAAGTCGGCGGATACCGTCGGTGCGGTGCTGGGCTCTTACCACCCCCACGGCGACGCCTCCGTTTACGACGCCATGGTCCGTCTGGCACAGGATTTCTCCCTGCGCTACCCGCTGGTGGATGGTCAGGGTAACTTCGGCTCGGTCGATGGCGACCCCCCGGCTGCTTACCGTTACACCGAGGCCCGCATGAGCCGCATGGCGGTGGAGATGCTGACCGACATCGACAAGGACACCATCAACTGGGACCCCAACTTCGACGAGACGAAGAAAGAGCCAAGCGTCCTGCCCTGCCGCTTCCCCAACCTGCTGGTCAACGGCAGTCAGGGCATCGCCGTCGGTATGGCCACCAACATCCCGCCCCACAACCTCAGTGAGGTCATCGACGGCTGCGTGGCCTATATCGAGAACCCTGACATCGATTTGCCCGGCCTGATGGAGCACATCAAGGGACCGGACTTCCCCACTGCCGGCATCATCATGGGCCGAAGCGGCATCCGCGCCGCCTACGCCACCGGCCGCGGCAAAATTACTCTGCGGGGCCGTGCTACCATCGAAGAGACCAAGAATGGCCGCACCCAGATCATCATTACGGAGATCCCGTATATGGTCAACAAGGCCCGCCTCATCGAGAACATGGCAGAGCTGGTCAAGGACAAGCGCATCGAGGGCATCACCGGCCTGAACGATGAGACCAACCGCAAGGGTATGCGCATCGTGGTGGACATCCGCAAGGACGCCAACGCACAGGTCATCCTGAACCAGCTGTACCAGTACACCCAGCTGCAGGATACCGTGGGCGTCATCATGCTGGCCATCGACCATAAGGTGCCGAAGGTCATGACCCTGAAACAGATGATACAGAAGTACGTCGAGTTCCAGGATGAAGTCGTCCGCCGCCGCACGCAGTATGATTTGAAGAAGGCCAAGGAGCGCGCCCACATCCTCGAGGGTCTGAAAAAGGCCACCGACATCGTGGATGAGCTCATCGCTACCATCCGCGCCTGCAAGGGCGGCATGGCCGAGGCAAAGGCCGCGATCATGGAGCAGTTCGGCTTCGACGACCCGCAGGCCGACGCTATCGTGAAATTGCAGCTGGGCCGTCTGGCTGGTCTCGAGATCCTCAAAATTGAGGAAGAGCTGTCCGGCTTGCAGGCAAAAATCGAGGATTGGGAGAACATCCTCGCCAACGACGCCCGTGTTCTGGAAATCGTCAAGAACGAGCTGCTGGACATGAAAAAGCGCTTCGGTGACGAGCGCCGCACCGAGATCCAGTCCGTCACCGGCGAAGTGGACATCGAAGACCTCATCGCCGAGGAGCAGTGCGTCTACACCCTCACCGAGGCCGGCTATATCAAGCGCCAGCTCAAGGCCACCTATCAGGCTCAGAAGCGCGGCGGCCGCGGCATCTCCGGCATGACCCGGAAGGAAGAGGACATCGTGCAGGAGATGTTCGTGGGCTCTACCCATGATTATGTCCTGTTCGTCACCGACAAGGGCCGCCTCTTCCGCATCAAGGGCTACACCATCGCCGAGGGCAGCCGCACCAGCAAGGGCAGCAACATCGTCAACCTGCTGCAGCTGGCCGAGGGCGAAAAGGTCACCAACATGCTCTGCTACCCCAAGGACGAGGACAACAAGGGCGGTTTCGTCACCATGGTCACCAAGCAGGGCCTCATCAAGCGCACCCCGCTGGAGCAGTACGCCAACATCCGCAAGACGGGCCTCATCGGCATTGCGCTCAACGAGGGCGACGCGCTGGCATGGACCCGCCTGACCACCGGCAATGATATGCTCATCGTGGCTACCCGCAACGGTCAGGCCATCCGCTTCAACGAGGCCGATGCCCGCCCGATGGGCCGCAGCGGCCACGGCGTCCGCGCCATCAAGCTGGCCGAGGGCGACGAGGTCGTCGGCGTCTGCATCTGCCGCGAGGGCGGCACGGTGCTCACCGTCACCGAAAACGGCAAGGGCCGGCGCTCTGACATCGACACCTACCGCATCACCGCCCGCGGCGGCAAGGGCATCCGCAACTACGACGCCTCCAAGGACAAGGTGGCAGCCGTCAAGATCGTGGATGACATCGACGATGTGCTGCTGAGCAGTCAGGAGGGCATCATCATCCGCCTGCACGCCAACGAGATCCCCGTCCAGAGCCGCTACGGCTCCGGCGTCCGGGTCATGCGTCTGGGCGAGAACGATAAGGTGATGGTGCTGGCCCGCACCGACCACGACGACGAGGCACAGACCGAGAGCATCGAGGCCGATACCGAGGACGAGCCCACTGCCGAGCAGCTGGCGGAGATGGAAGCAGCCGATGAGGCATCGGCCGCCGAAGCTCCCGAGGCTGACACCGGCGACGAGGAATAAACCTCATTTCCACACATAAACTGACCCTGCGGGGGAGTACACGCTTTCTGCGGTGCTCTCCCGCAGGTTTTTTGCAAAAAATCACGGTTATACTGGACAAATCCGCTGTTTGTGTGGTACGATAGCCGGACAACAAGAAAGATCCTCATGGGGGAGTAGCAGGCGCTGTTTTGCAGGCAGCGCAGCAAGTCAACACAATGACGGCCCGGGCGGCTGTCTGGCTTGCTTTCATTTGCGAGACTCATGTGCTTTGGTGCGAGTACCACGCCCATTCCACATGGAGTCAGTTTGTAAAAATCCGACCCGGAATTGGCGAAATGCGCGCCGATCCCGGGTCTTTTGTCTGCCCACCAATTCCGGTCAAATCAGGAGGCATCGTTATGGAATGGAGTTTTTTGTTTTTCTTCAACAGCGCCCTGCTGGGCGTGGGCCTTGCCATGGATGCGTTTTCCGTCTCGATGGCAAACGGTCTGCATGACCCGCAGATGTCCCGCCGCCGGGGCGTCCAGATCGCAGGCACCTTCGGCATCTTTCAGGCTGTCATGCCCATGACGGGCTGGGTCTGCGTCCACACCATCGTGGAGCTGTTCTCTTCGTTTGAAAAGTTCATCCCCTGGATCGCCCTCATCCTGCTGGGATACATCGGCGGTAAAATGCTCATTGAGGGCATCAAGGGCGAAGAGGCCGAGGAAGCCGCTGAGCTGAGCGCGGGCGCACTCTTCATGCAGGGCGTCGCCACCAGCATCGACGCGCTGTCGGTGGGCTTCACCATCTCGGAGTACGGCTGGTTCATGGCGCTGGTCTGCTCCCTCATCGTGGCGATCGTCACCTTCTTCATCTGTGAAGCCGGCCTTGCCATCGGCAAAAAGTTCGGCACCAAGCTCTCCGGCAAAGCCTCCGTTCTCGGCGGCGTCATCCTCATCGGCATCGGTCTGGAGATCTTCATTTCCGGCATCATGGGCTGAGAAAAACAGCAGCGCCCCTGCACATTTGTGCAGAGGCGCTGCTGTTTTATGCCCGAGGGAAGCACCCGCCGGGGCAGGGAGGAAGTTTGCCGTATTTTAT
>ERZ1027171.39-NODE-39-length-54189-cov-6.679019_pt1 | contig 54189 bp, 58 predicted proteins | sample MGYA00519274_ERZ1027171 | MGnify/ENA primary metagenome ERZ1027171 (study PRJEB26926, sample SAMN06164681) | human gut metagenome | biome: ENVO:00009003; feature: ENVO:2100002; material: ENVO:00002003 | host: Homo sapiens | place: USA | collected 2012 ... | reverse complement strand
GGCATACGAGATACTGATCGGTCTCGTGGCTCGGAGATGTGTATAAGAGACAGATTGGGAATAGTTATACTTGTAAGTGAGGTGCAGTCCCGAAACGCGCTCTCGCCAATTATTGTTACACTACTGGGAATTATTACACTTGTAAATTTGTTAACCCAATTGAAAGCATTCTTGTCAATCTCCACTACGCTATACCCATCAATTTTCGATGGAATATATAAAATTGTTTCTGCCCCAGTATAGCCTGCAATTGCACAAGTCTTATCCGTGTTAGATATAATGCGGTACTCAAAATCCCCACTTGTGGTAGCAAAAGCCGTCAACCCGTCAAAGAGAATTACGGTCAGTACCAAAAGTAATACCAACAACAAAGAAACTCTCTTTTTATATAGAACCTTTGCTTTTTTCTTTTCCATTTCTTTACCTCCCCTAAAAATCATCACACGCTCTATGAACAGGGGGTGTCAGCGTGCCTTTATTTGATATTTTCTTTAAGACAGAGAACACTGCGTAATTTTTATCGCACACAACAAATGAAAGTCAGTTTATATATATTGTATTTTCAGAAATATACTTTCTATATATAGTAGACTTTCACGCTGACCATCCCCTGTCCTGTATGCTCGCCTGCATTTTCATATTTTATTTTTCCGCACCGCCGAGTGTAATCGCATGAATTGCGCCTGTCGGGCAGGCTTCTGCGCACTTGCCGCAGCCGATACACTTTTCATAATCCACATGCGCGGTATTGTTTTCAACCTTAACCGCACCGTGTTCGCATACCTTTTGGCACTTCATACAGCCGATACAGCCGACCTTGCATTCCTTGCGGGTAAACGCACCCTTGTTGTGATTTTTGCAAAGCACCGCCGCTTTCGGTTCATGCAGAGGTACAAGCTCAATCAAATGCTTCGGGCAGGCGGCAATACACTTTTTGCACGCCTTGCACTTTAACGGGTCCACGCGCGCCACACCGTCACAAATGCGGATGGCATCATACGGACAGGCGTTCAAACAATCGCCGTAGCCCAGACAGCCGTATACGCATTCTTTCTGCCCGCCGAACAGCTGGGAAGCCATGACACAGCTTTGCACACCGTTATACTGTAATTTCTGTTTGGAGTTTTCACAGCCACCGTTGCAGTGTACCAGTGCCGCCATCGGCTTCACACTGCCCGCCGAAACGCCGAGAATTTCCGCCACCGCCGCCGCAGTTTCACTGCCGCCGGGCGCACAGAGATTGGTTTCTTTGGCTTCGCCTTTTGACAGCGCCGCCGCATAGCCGTCACAGCCCGAATATCCGCACGCACCGCAGTTCGCACCGGGCAGACACTCGCGGATTGCCTCCGCCTTTTCATCCTTCGGCACTGCCATCACAACAGACGCAACCGAAAGCCCGACGCCCGCTACAAGTCCGATACCGCCGACCAACAATACTGCCAATAAAATCGTGTTCATTCGTCCCGCCCCCTTTTAAGCAAACATGCCTTCGACAAGACCCGTAAAGCCGAGGAAGGACAAAGACACAAGACTTGCCGCCACCAAGGTAATCGGCAGTCCCTCTAAAAATTTCGGAATATTGCAGGATTCCAAACGCTCGCGCACACCTGCAAACATCACCATTGCGACTAAGAAGCCGAGACCTGCGCCCAAGGAGTTGACCATGGACTGCGCGAAGGTGTAGCCGCTGTCGATATTCAAAATGGTCACACCGAGTACCGCGCAGTTTGTCGTAATCAGCGGCAAATAAATGCCCAGCGAATTATAAAGCGCGGGAATGTATTTGCGCATCACGATTTCAACCAGCTGTACCAGCGCCGCAATTACAAGAATAAATACAATCGTCTGCAAATAGCCGAGACCGTTATTCTCTAAAAATGTATTCAGCGGATAAGTGACGGCACTTGCCAGCACCATAACAAAAATAACCGCCGCGCTCATACCCACCGCCGTGTTCAGCTTTTTGGAAACGCCGAGAAACGGACAGATGCCCAAAAATTTGGAAAGAATGTAGTTGTTTGTAAGAATCGCCGTTAAAAGAATCGAAAGAAAAATTTTCATGCGTCTTTCTCCTCCTTTTCGCCTGTGCAAGCGACTTTATCCGCCACGGTGCAGGTTTCTGCCATCGGACAGCCCGCACAGCCGAGCGTAGCCTTCGGTTTGCCCTTGCGTTCGGCAAGCTTATTGGCACACGCCATTAAAATACCGAATACGAAGAATCCGCCGGGGGCCAATACAAAAATCGTCATCGGCGGTACGCTTTCGGGCAAGATTTGGAAGCCGAGTAATGTCCCCGCGCCCAAAAGCTCACGCACACCGCCCATAAGCACCAATGCCGCCGTAAAACCGATGCCCATACCGAGTCCGTCGAGTGCCGACGCCGCCACGCCGTTTTTGCCTGCAAATGCCTCTGCGCGGCCCAAAATAATGCAGTTAACCACTATCAGCGGCAAATATACGCCGAGCTGTTGGTCGAGGGCGGGCAAAAACGCTTTTACAAGCATCTGCACAACGGTTACAAAGCCAGCAATCACCACAATGTAGCAGGGAATGCGTACCTTTTGCGGAATCACCTTGCGCAGTGCGGAAATCACGATATTGGAGCAGACCAAAACAATCGCCGCAGAAAGCCCCATGCCGATAGCGCTTTCGAGAGAAGTGGTGGTTGCAAGCGTTGGGCATGTGCCCAGCACCAAACGCAAAACGGGATTTTCTTTGATGAGACCTTTGGAAAATTCATATCCCAAGCTTTTTTTCTCAGCCATTCTGCGCACCTCCCACAGTTTCAAATAACGCGAGCGCCTGATTGACCGCGCTTGCCATCGCTTTTGAAGTGATGGTCGCGCCCGTCAGCGCCTGAATTTCCGTTTCGGACGAGCCGTTTTTCAGCACGCCGATTGTCCCCGATTTGCCCAAAAACTGCGACAGGAAGCTTTCGTTTGTTGCATTCATGCCGAGACCCGCCGTTTCACTGATAGACAGGATGTTCACACCCGCCACCGTGCCGTCCGTTTTCACGCCGACCATCACCGCGATATCGCCGCCGTAGCCTTTGGCGCTTGTGCGGAATACATAACCGACTGTACTTTCCTCTGCCGAAAATCCCTCGTAATATGTATACGCATTGCCGTCCTTTTCAATTTGTTTTTCCTCCGAGAAAGAAACAGCGTCCGTAAGCACCGCCTGTTTTGCCGCCGCTTCCGTTTCGGCGGCAAGCTGTTCGATTTTCGGCGCGGTCACGGAATTCGTCACACCCAAAAGCGCCGTAACCACAACGCAGATAATCAGCAAAGACACCGCAGGAATCAAAATGGCTTTGACTTTGTTTTCTTTCATTTTGCTTCCCCCTTCTGCTTTTTCTGTTTCACCGCACCGAACGGCTTCGGCGTGGTCAGATGCTCAATGTGCGGCACTAAAATATTCATCAGAATAATGGAGAACGAAACCCCTTCGGGGAGTGAACCGAAAATGCGAATCAGCGAGGTAATCACACCGCATCCGATTGCATAAATGATTTTGCCCTTGAAACTGACGGGCGATGTCGTGTAATCGGTCGCCATAAAAATTGCGCCGAGCAAAAGTCCGCCCGCAAGCAGCTGATAACCTACAAACATCAGATTGCCTTTGCCAGCAAGCAGCATAATCACAGCCACCGTGCCGACGTAAACCAGCGGAATGGTCGGTGAAATCACACGGCGGATAAGCAGATATAAAAAGCCCAACAACAAAGCCGCCGCACACGTTTCACCGAGACACCCGCCGCGCACGCCGAAGAACATATTCGCGAGCGTCGGTAAATCCGTTGCGTTGATGGCGGTTTTCATATTGTCCGCACCGTAAATGCCCGCGAACTGTGCCAAAGGCGTTGCGGTAGTCACAGCATCGACTGCGCCGATTTTCCATGCAAAGGGCGCGGGATAATCCGAAATCGCCACGGGGAAAGACGCCATTAGCACAATGCGTCCGACCAGTGCGGGATTCACGAAATTCTGCCCGATACCGCCGAAAAACTGCTTGACAACAATGATTGCCACCGCGTCACCGATAATCACCATCCAAAGCGGCATGGTGGACGGCAGATTGAACGCCAACAGCATTCCCGTAACCACGGCGCTCAAATCGCCTATCGTATTGTCCCGTTTCATCACCTTGCGGGAAAGAAATTCAAACAGTACACAGAATACTACACTGACAAGCGTCACCACCAAGGTGCGCGGTCCGAACAAAACCACGGAAAGCACAAGCGCGGGCAGCATGGCAATCATCACATCCAGCATAATGCCGCGCGTGGTGTCCCCCGTCCGCTTGTGCGGAGACGCGCTGACGGTCAGCATATTTTGAATCGTTGTATCACTCATTTTTTCTGCGTCTCCTCTCTTAAAACAGCTTTGGCGTGGCGCATATACTGCACCAGCGGTTTCCCTGCGGGGCAGGAATAGGCGCATGACCCGCATTCCATGCATACCGTTGCGCCCGCGTGCTCTAATTTCTTCGCGTCCCGCGCCACCGCATAGCGGTGAATCAGCGTCGGCATTAACGAGAGCGGACAAGCCTTTGCACAGCGTCCGCACCGAATGCAGTCCGTTTCTTTTTTCAGACTCTTGTCATCCGCCGTGAACGCCAAAAGTGCGTTGTTGCTTTTTAGAATCGGATGGTGTGTATCGACGATTGCCATACCCATCATCGGGCCGCCGCTGACGATTTTTTCAGGCTCTGCTTTAAAACCGCCGCACACTTTAAAAATATAATCAATTTCCGTGCCGATGGGGACACGCAGATTTTGCGGCTGTACCACGGCGGAGCCGTCCACGGTTAAGGAACGGCTGACGAGCGGCTTGCCCGTTTTCAAATATCTTGAAATGAACGCCGCAGACGCAACATTCATCACCACACAGCCGACGTCCGCAGGCAGCGCCCCGGGCGGTACCTTTCTGCCCGTAGCGGAAAGCACCATCATTTTCTCCGCGCCCTGCGGATATTTGGATTTTAAGGGCATTACCTTGATTTGGTCATCAGGGTCTTCTTTTGCGGCAATGCGCTCCAGAATTTTAATGGCGTCGGGTTTATTGTCCTCTACTGCAATCACTACACGCTGTACGCCGAGCATATCCTTTAACAGATACACGCCGTTAAACACATCCCAGGAATTGTCAATGCATTCGCGGTAGTCTACGGTGATATACGGCTCGCATTCCGCCGCATTGATAATCAGCGTATCTACCGTTTTCCCCTCGGGAATATTCAGCTTGACGTGCGTCGGGAAGCCCGCGCCGCCGAGACCCACAAGCCCCGAAGCCCGCACGGCCTTCAAAAATTCTTCCTTGGTGTCCGCTTTCGGCACTTCGTAGTCAAACTGTGTGTATTCGCCGTCGTTTTCAATCACCACCGCCTGTGACACAAGCCCCGAAGCTAATTTTACCTCCTTGACAGCGGTAACCTTGCCCGACACGGATGCGTGAATCGGCGCGCTGACATACTGCTCGCTGTCGCCCACGACCTGCCCGACACGGACGGTGTCGCCGACCTTGACGGTCGGCACACACGGTGCGCCGATATGCTGGCGCATCGGTAAGGTCACGGATTCAGGCGCGGGAATCCGCTTGACAGGCATATCCTTTGTATGCTTTTCATGCGAAACCGCAACGCCGCCGCGCACCTTTTTTTTCGGTTTTATAATTTCAGAGTGCATTCCGTTACTCCTTTCCCTTCTCTTTTGTATTTTGCTGTTGTATAGTTGTATAACCGTAACGCGTTTTAAAATACGGTATTTTTTGCAGTGCGGGATATACCGCACGAAATACAAGCCCTGTCAGTGTCCCCGCCGCAAGCGCGCACAGAAGCAACACAGGCGCATAGCCGAGCACCGAGCGGTTGCCGACCAGCACCGCCGCCACGGCTAACTGCCCGAGGTTATGGCAAACCGCCCCCGCAATGCCGATGCCGATGAAAGAAAGCCGCCGCGTTCTTTTAAGGAGCAGACACATCAAAAGCGTGCTCAAAACACCGCCGCAAAGGCTCATAAAAAAGGCTGTTCCGCCGCGCGTCAGCCCCGCAAAGCACGCTTTTAAAAGCGCAATACCGAGGGCGGGAACCGTACCCATAAAGGATGCGGCAAATAAATTGACTAAATTGGAAAATCCGGGTTTCGCCCCGGGGGGCAGGAAAGCTGCTGTCGGCAGCAGACCTTCGAGATAGGAAAGCGCCGCGGCCAAAGCGGCAAGCAAGCCGAATAACGCTGTTCTGTATGTTTTCTGTTTCATAACTAATACGTAATTCCGTCCACCGACGCGCCTTTCTCGCTTTTCAGCACGACAACCGTCCTGTTCGGCACACACGCCGCCACCTCGCCTGCACGGGAAATTGCACCTGTGTGTACACACAAAGCATCGGGACAGTCCGACGCCGAAAACCGAATCGAGCCGTTTTCTGTTTCCAACACTATGCCGTTTTCTAAAGTATACTGCTGTTTTGCGTCCGTTTGGTTTAGCGGTATCTCTTTTACCGCCGCGCCGTTTACCGTAACTTCAGCAACAACCGCTTCTCCGTCTGAGAGCCACTGCGGCAAAAGCAAAAGCCCGACGGAGAACAGCACCGCAAGAATCAGTAAAAAATCCGCTTTGGAGAACCATTTCCGTTTCATACATCCTCCAAAGTATATGTATTATCCGTCACCGCAATGTCCGCGCGTAAACCCGCCGTCGCATGTACGGTCTTATCCGCATACACAAACACCGCGTCCGCCCCGTACCGTTCCAAAATCGGTCTTGCCTCGGTTTCGCCTATCAGGAAACAAAGCGTTGACAGCGCATCGCTCAAAAGCCCCGTTTCGGCACGCACGGTCACGGCGGTAAGCTCCGTTTCGGCAGGATACCCGCTTGTAATGTCTAACAAATGATGATAGATTTTTCCGTTTTCGGTAAAGGTTTTTTCATAAGAGCCTGAGGTTGAAATAAAACATCTGCCCGTTTTCAGCGTGGCAAAATATGCATTTTCAGCGCCGAACGGGTCACGAATCCCCACCGTAAAGCGTTCGCCCGCTTTGGGACTGCCCAAAACCGCCAAACTGCCGCCGACGGAAATAACTGCACCCGCCTGTGTTTCCGAAAGCCCGTTTTGCAGTAAGATTTCCGCCGCCCTGTCACAGCCGATGCCTTTGCCGACAGAGCCGAGATTCAGAATTTGTCCTTTTCGGAACGCAACGCGGTTTTCTTCGTCTAAATTCACGGTACCGTCCGCACACAGCCGCTTCGCCGCGTCAATTGCCGCTACGCTCGGCACGCGGAAGCTTTCGGTATCCATACCCCAAAGTTCCGTGAGCGCACCGCTTGCGAGTGCGGCGCGTCCGCCCGAAAGGCCGTAAATCTCTTTCGTCTGTTGTAGGGCGGCGTACAGTTCTTTGCTTATCTCCTGTGGAATTTCGGGATTCTCTGACTGGTTCAGCCGCCAAAGTTCTGATGTATCTGTATTCTTCGACAGCACCTGCGCGTCCAGCCGCTGTAATTCCGAAAACACCTGCGTACACAGAGCGTCCGCCGTCTTCGCATCGGTATTATACAGCTTCACACTGACCACCGAACCCATAGCAACGCCGTTTTTCTGCACAGGCGCCGTCCCCTGCCGTACACAGCCCGCAAGGACAGCGCACAGCAAAAGCAATATCCACAACGGTTTTCTGTTTTTTTGCGTGTTTCGCCGTTTGTTCATTGGTCGCCGCCATTCACCGAAAAGATAGTCATTGATATTATATACTATACTATAAATCTCCTCTTTCTTCAAGAATTGTTTATAAAATGTCAATTTTTACAGGGGAATTTTCAGCCTTTTTATTGCGTTTCACCATATTCTCCTGTTACAATAAGCTGAGGAGTGATTTTATGGACTTCAATTTTTACATGCCCGTGCGCGTATACGGCGGAAAAGACGCCGTTTTAGAGCATGCGGACTGTTTTTCACAATTCGGAAAGCGCTGTCTGCTCGTCACAGGCGGAAAATCAGCAAAGCTTTGCGGCGCACTCGCAGACGTGCAAACGGTTTTGCAGGCGCAAAATACAGAATATACCGTATTCGACGGTGTAAAGCCCAATCCCACAGCGGCGGACTGCTGTTTTGCGGGAAAGTGCGCACGGGAATTCGGCGCAGATTTCATTGTCGGCATCGGCGGCGGTTCTGCACTGGACTCCGCCAAAGCGACAGCCGTGTACGCTGCCAACGAAATGCTCTCATCAGAGGACATTTACACCTGCAACGGCAACTACGCGCATGCACCGCTTCCGCTGATTTTAATCGGCACAACGGCGGGCACGGGCAGTGAGGTCACGGGCGTTTCCGTACTTACGCGTGAGAACGGCAGAAAGCAGAGCGTCAGCGGCAAGGATTTTTATGCCGCCGTTTCGTTTGCCGACCCGAAATATACATATTCTGCGCCGTACGCCGTTACATTGACCACTGCGTTGGATGCATTCGCACATGCGGTGGAAGGCTGGTTCTCGAACCGTTTGGACGATATGGCAAAGCTGTTTGCGGAACAGGCTTTGCCGACGCTGTGGCACGCCTTACGGTATTTTTACAAAACCCGCAAGAATCCCGACAAAGCTATGCGCGACAGTTTATATTTTGCCTCGCTGTATGCAGGAATGGAACTGAACACCTGCGGCGCAGGCTTTCCGCACGGTATGGGGTATGCACTCACCGAAGATTTTGCGCTCCCCCACGGCAGGGCATGCGCGGCGTTTATGCCAAGCTACGTTGTGCGGGGTATAGAATTCAAGCCCGACCTCGCGAAAGAATTTTTCAAGTGCTTAGATACGGACTTTGAAACATTTGAAACCGTTATTTTGACGTTAACGGATTTGTCCGATATTTCCATGACTGAAGCACATATCACCGAATACTGCCAGCGGTGGGAAGGACTGAAAAACTTCAAAAATTCCCCCGGCGAATTCAGCCCCGCCGAAGCAGAAACCGTTTTGCGAAAATTGTTTTTGAAATAAGAAATGTGCAGACTTGTCCTTCTGCGCGACAGCGAAGAATATCCCATGGCAATATGTAAATTTATTTATAAGCCGTAGGGACAGCCCTCGCTGCTGTCCGTTTTTCAAATCAATGCAATGTATATTCGATTCGCAAATGGCAGGCGAGAACGCAATGCACGCCCCTACGGTTTGCACAAATTTGTCATTCTGAGGCAAAGCCGAAGAATCTCACACAGCACAAGGTGGATTTTGTGTACGCGTAGAGGCGATTCGTGAATCACCTCTACGCGGTTTTATCCATACACATAAAAACACCGTCTTTGCATTTCTGCTTTCAAAGACGGTGTCATTTTTATTGCGCTTACTTTATCGCATTCAATTCATACGGCGTGCGCTGATATACGAAGTAATTCAGCCAGTTTTGGAACAGCAGACTGCCCGCGCCGCGCCAGGTGATAATCGGGGTCTTTTTCGGGTCGTTATCCGGGAAATAGTTTTCGGGCATTTTTATATCCAGCCCTTTTTGCACATCGCGGAAATACTCGCGAGCCAAGGTATCACTGTCATATTCGCAGTGCCCCGTGCAGAAGAAATTACGGCAGTCCATATCGGAAATCAAATGCACGCCCGCGCGTTCGGAATAAGACAGCAGCTGTAAATCCTTCACCTGTGCAATATCCTCCTTGCGCGTTTCCGTGTGGCGCGAATGCGGCACATAAAACACATCGGAAAACCCGCGCAGAAGCGGATGATATAAATCTAAGGGTCGGTGCTTGAAAACGCCGAACATTTTCTCTGGAAGCAAATGCTTCGGCACGCCGTATTTATAGTACAGCGCCGCCTGCGCGCCCCAACAGATATTGAAGGTGGAATACACATGCGTTGCCGCCCAGTCGTAAATCATACAAAGCTCGTCCCAGTAATCCACCTCTTCAAAATCCAACAGCTCCACGGGCGCACCCGTGACAATCATACCGTCAAATTTCTGATTTTTAATATCGTCAAAGGTTTTGTAAAACTGGAGCATATGCGCCTGCGAGGTGTTTTTTGAGGTGTGTGTTTTCACCTGTAACAGCTCGACTTCGACCTGCAAGGGCGAATTGGACAGCAAGCGCAGAATCTGCGTTTCCGTTTCGATTTTGGTCGGCATCAAATTCAAAAGAATGATTTTTAGGGGACGAATGTCCTGACGGCTCGCGCGGTCATTCGTCATTACGAAAATATTCTCTAATTCTAAGCTGTGATGCGCGGGCAGTTGGTCGTCGATTTTAATGGGCACTCGCTCCACCTTCTTTCGGTAAATTTATAGGAATCTGTAAGGTTATATAGTATAGCACAACTAAGTGAAAAATGCAAATCGGATACGCAAGCCTGTGATTCTGTCATTCTGCGCCGTCAGACGAAGAATCTCACACGGCACAAGGTGAATTTTGTATATATGTAGGGCGCGGGCTTGCTCGCGCCGTTACTTTTGGCGAAATCCAATCTCAATCGGGTCATCGAGGACGCCGACCCGCGGGCGAACACAGTTCGCCCCTACTTGATTGGTGCGGGTTTTCTCGGGCGATTCGTGAATCGCCCCTACGGGATGTGCGTTCCCTCTCCTTTGCACACATCACAAAATCTCCGCCAAAACGGAATTCGACAGCAAAAATCCCTGTCTTGTTAAGCGAATCCCTGTGCTTTCACTGCGGAGCAGTCCGTGTGCGGCGAGGGGTTCTGCCTTTTGCCGCACCTCTTGCGGGATGCCGTGTCCGAACCGTGCCTGCACAGCGGTTTCCCGCAAGCCCTCCCGCAGGCGCAGGGCTAACATGGCATATTCCGTAAAATCCCCGCCCGCGCCGTCTGAAATCGGCGGTACGCCGTTTAAAAATGCCGACAAATCGCGGGGAAAATAATACCGCTTGCCGTGGATATAAGAATGCGCCGCAGGACCGAGCCCCAAATATTCGGCGCAGTGCCAATACTTCAAATTGTGACGGCTCTCAAAGCCCGCGCGTGCAAAGTTGGAAATTTCATATTGCCGAAGTCCGCCGTTTTCCAAGGTTTCGCACATCTGCAAATACAAATCCGCCGTGCAGTCATCGTCGGGAAAAACATACTGCGCACGGCGTTTATAAAAAACGGTATTTTCTTCTAACTTCAAAATATAAGCGCTGATGTGCGGCACACCGAGCGACAAACAAAAGTCCAGCGTTTCCGCAAGACTTTTTTCGGTTTGATTCGGCACGCCGAGCATTACATCGAGCGATATATTTTGTATGCCCGCATTCTGTGCCGAACGCACAACCGCCTCTATCTCCCCGCGGGTGGACAAACGCCCCAAAATACGGCGTTCGGATTCCACTGCGGACTGCATCCCTAAAGAAATGCGGTTCACCCCGACTGTACGGAGTTCTTTAAAAAAATCCGACGGCAACTTGTGCGGATTGCACTCCGCCGTGATTTCCGCATCTTCGGTCAGAAAACTCTGCTTTGCCCCCATTACCAAGCTTTTTATCCGTTCCGCGCCCAACACGGACGGTGTGCCGCCACCAATGTAAAGTGTATCTGCTTTACGTTGTAAGGCTTCCGCACTTTCCGCAATATTCCGACAAAGCACAGCACAATATGCGTCCATTTCCGTGTCACTGCCGCGCATCGAATAAAAATCACAGTACGGGCATTTGGATTGGCAGAACGGCACGTGTAAATACAGTCCTATCGGGTTCATACTTTCACAAACTGCACGGTATGCCCCGTGCTTTCTATATATTTTTGCACATCCGCAAAAGACACAAACACCGTCGCCGTGTTGTCGTTCGGGTGAAAGCCCAAACGCGGGGCGTCCTTTAAGTCTTCGTCAAAATAAACCTCCACCGTACCCGTTGCATCATTGATTAGACCCAACGGCGAAACCGAGCCTTTTTTGACGTCCAAAAATTTTGCCAGCCGTTCATCGGAAGCGAAGCTCAGCTTTGAAGAATCCACTTCCCCGCGAATCAACTGCAAATCCGCGTGCTTGCTCCCCTTTAAAACCACCAGCATATGGCGCGCACCCTTGTAATCGCGCAGAAACAGATTTTTACAGATTTCATCGTTCGGATTAAACCCGAGCGCATTGTATTCGTCCATGGTGAACGCGGGCGCATGCTCCACCAATTCAAAGGGGATTTGCAGTTCGTTTAATCTCAGGAATATATTTTCACGACTATTCATCTAACTTCAACACCGCCATAAACGCCTCCTGCGGCACTTCCACCGTACCGAAATGACGCATACGTTTTTTGCCTTCCTTCTGTTTTTCCAAAAGCTTCTTTTTGCGCGTAATATCGCCGCCGTAGCACTTCGCCAAAACGTCCTTGCGCATCGCCTTGACGGTCTCGCGCGCAATCACCTTGCCGCCGACGGCAATCTGAATCGGAATTTCAAACATTTGCCGCGGGATATTTTCCTTGAGCTTTTCTGCGATTCTGCGGGCGCGTGCATACGCTTTATCGGAATGAATGATAAACGACAGCGCATCAATCGTATCGCCGTTTAACAGCACATCCAATTTCACAAGCTGTGAACGCTCGTAATCCTTGATTTCATAATCAAAAGACGCATAACCGCGCGTGCGGGATTTCAGCACGTCAAAGAAGTCATAAATAATTTCATTGAGCGGCAGAATGTATTTGATATCCACACGGTCGGACGCAAGATAGGTCATTTCCTTGTAGATACCGCGTCTGTCCTGGCACAAATCCATAATCTGCCCCACGTATTCGGGCGGCGCGTAAATGTGCGCCTCGACCATCGGCTCTTCCGCATAATCAATGACGGCGGGGTCGGGATAATTGCACGGATTGTCAATCTCCACCACGGATTTGTCAGTCAAATGGATTTTGTAAACAACGCTTGGAATGGTGGTAACCAAATCCAAATCGTATTCGCGCTCCAGACGCTCCTGAATGATTTCGAGATGCAGAAGTCCCAAAAAGCCGCAGCGGAAGCCGAATCCCAGTGCGCCCGAGGTTTCAGGCTCAAAGGAAAGCGCCGCATCGTTCAGGCGCAGTTTTTCCAGCGCATCGCGGAGATTCTCATAGTCCGCACCGTCCGCAGGATACACGCCGCAGAACACCATGGGATTCACCTTGCGGTAACCGGGAAGCGGCTCAGCGGCAGGGGCGGTTGCCAAAGTTACGGTATCGCCCACGCGTGCATCGGAAACGGTCTTGATGGATGCGGTAATATACCCCACCTCGCCTGAGGAAAGTCCCTTTGTCTGCTCTAATGAGGTTGCGCGCATATAGCCTGTTTCCACAACGGTAAATTCCGCGCCTGTCGCCATCATACGCATCGTATCACCCGGCTTTATCGAGCCGTCCATCACGCGGACATACACGATAACACCGCGGTAGCTGTCGTAAACAGAATCGAAAATCAGTGCGCGCAAAGGCTTATCGTCGTGATTTTCGGGCGGCGGCACAAGCTTTACAATTTCTTCGAGCACCTGTTCCACATTCGCACCCGTTTTTGCCGAAACGCGCGGTGCTTCCATACAGGGCAAACCGATAACGTCCTCGACCTCTGCCGCCACGCGTTCGGGGTCGGCGGCGGGCAAGTCGATTTTATTGATGACGGGTACAATTTCCAAATCGTGGTCGAGCGCCAAATAGGTGTTGGCAAGCGTCTGCGCCTCAATCCCCTGCGATGCGTCCACAATCAGAATCGCGCCCTCGCACGCGGCAAGGCTGCGCGAAACCTCATAGTTAAAGTCCACGTGACCGGGCGTGTCAATCAGATTCAGCGCATATGTATTGCCGTCGAGCGCTTTGTAATCGAGCTTCACGGCGTGCGCCTTAATCGTGATGCCGCGCTCCCGCTCCAAATCCATATTGTCGAGCAGCTGCGCTTCCATATCGCGCTTCATGACGGAATCCGTCAGTTCCAAAAGACGGTCGGCAAGCGTGGACTTGCCGTGGTCAATGTGCGCGATGATTGAAAAATTGCGAATGTTTTCTTTCATTCCCATAGGTTACCTCTATTGTTTATGTTTCGTCTAAAAATAAATCTATATTAGTGGGATACGCGCCAAGCTGTAGGGGCGGATGCCATCATCCGCCCGCGGGTCGCTGAAGTCAGCGCCCCCTACAATTTGCAAATCAAATTTATTCAGCGGAAACTTCGCGGACGGAGACGTCCTTCCCTACGCGCGGAACAAATTTACTATGTTCTATGTGAGATTCTTCGCTACGCACAGAATGACAAATCAGTACCCGCCGTAGGGGCATGCACCCAGCGCCCGAAAACGGACAGCCGCGAGGGCTGTCCCTACAGCTCAGAATGACAAGCAACTGATTTACAGATTTTCCGTTTTTCTTCGAAAGCCCTCGCCGAGGATGGCGGCAGTTTCTGTCACGACAATAAACGCGTCTCTGTCGAGCGTGCGCACCGCCTTAGTCACGCGGGACACATCATTGGCGCGCGCGGCGCAAAACAGCATTTGCCGCCCCTCGCCCGAATATCCGCCGCGCATGGGCAGTATGCTCACGCCGCGGTCCAGCGTCCGTGTGATAGTCTCCACGGCGGACTCGCCCTCTTTTGTAATAATAAACAACAGCTTGTCGTGGGAAAAGCCCGACAGCACCAAATCAATTGACTGGGCACTGACGTAAATCACCACAAGCGCGTACAATACATTTTCCAAACTGCGGTACACCGCAAAAGACACGGCAATTACAAGCAAATCCAAAAACAGCACCATGCGCCCCATGGATGCGGCGGGAAACCGCAGGCGCAAAAGCTTTGACAGAATATCCGTACCGCCCGTGGTCGCCCCGCGCAGAAATACGAGTCCCAAGCCCGCGCCGCTCAAAATCCCGCCGAACAGCGCAGATAAAAGCTTATCGCCGCGGTACACAGGCACAATCGGTACAAGCAAGTCAATCAACGCAGACATTAAAAATGTTGCCGCTACGGTTTTCAGGATGAACGGCCAGCCGAATTTTCTGAAAGAAATCAGGAACAGCGGAATATTCAGCAGAAATACCGCCGTACCGATGGGAAAGTCAAACAGACGGTTTAAAATCGTTGCAATCCCCGTGAAGCCGCCCGGCAAAATGCCGTTCGGCGCAGTAAACATATTGACCGACAGCGCATACAGTGCACCGCCTGCCGTGAAATATAAAACGTCAAAAAACAGATTCCCGATTTTCTGCACCCTTGTCTGCCGCAAAATCCTCGTCCCCATCGTCTTGGATTCTATCAAACAGCGCCCGAAGCCGTTCCTCTGCACCGCGCAGATACAGCCATCCGAACAGAGCTTCTAAGCCCGTTGCACTGTGATAGTCCCCTTCCGACTGGTTCTTCGGCGTATGCCCCGGATGCGCATTTCTGCCGCGTTTGTAAACCGCAAGCTCGTTTTCGGTGAGCATCGGCAGAATTTTTTCCGCCGCCTGCGCCTGCGCGCGGGCATTCACCGCCTGCACGGAAAGGGTATGTAATCGGCGGGCGGGGCGGTTTGCCGCAAGCAACAGGCGCTCGCGCACCAAAAGTCCGTACACCGCATCGCCGAGGAACGCCAGCGCCAGCGGGCTGTATGTATTGGGATTTTGCGGGATATTATCAGGCAGTATCAAGGAAACAGCTCCTTATTTGTAGTGTGGGGGGAGATGTAAGGCACGGGCGCGCGATGCACGCCCTTACGTGAATAGCATAAGTCTGCCATTCTGCGCGATAGCGAAGAATCTCACATTGCACAGGACAGGTCTACACAAAATCGAACTTTGCTCGGGTCGTCGAGGACGCCGACCCCTACGGGATACGAATGTTACCGCTAGTCCTGTAAAAAATTACAAACTAAATTTCGGATAGATTTTGCAAAGATTTTTTCGTCAGATTCCGTTTTGCCGATGAAGCCGTATGCATATACTGCGAATCGGCAAAGCGGAAAAATGGCGAAAAAAGATTGCAAAATTCTCGCAAAATCAAATTTCGAGTGAATTTTGATGCGGTACAAGGCAAGCGGGCGCAGACATATGCAGATATTTCAAGCCCGCTTAACACAGTACCGCGTCAAAAGGCACCGAAATTTACGGGACATAGTCGAATTCAAGGTCATATATACTGACCGTGTCGCCTTCTTGAATGCCTTTTTCCACGAGAGTCGTCAAGATTCCGCTTGTTTGCAGGACTTTTTGGAAATACTGCAGTGACTCGTAGTCATCCAAATCGGTTTTGCAGAGAATGCGGTACAGCCACTCCGCTTCGACGATGTAAACATCGCCCTCCACAGTCACGGTGAAGCCTTCGGATTTTTTCTGCTCCAGCTGTTCTAAAGGAATCTCTTCGCTCTCGTACTGTTTCACAGGCGGCAGGGTTTGCAGTTTTGCCGCCACAGCGTTGATAAGTTCTTTCGTGCCGTGCTTTATGGGCGCAACAATTTCAAAGTATTCCAAGCCCTTATCCTCTATATATTTGCGGAAGCGCTCCAGCTGTGCATCCTCGGCAAGGTCAATTTTATTGCCTGCCACAATTTGCGGACACTGTGCCAATTCGGGATTGAACTTTACAAGCTCTTCGTTGATTTTTTCAAAATCTTCAATCGGGTCGCGCCCCTCACTGCCCGCAACATCCACCACATGCACAAGCATTCGGCAACGCTCCACATGGCGCAAAAATTCGTGTCCCAAGCCCACACCCTCGGCGGCGCCCTCAATCAGTCCGGGAATATCCGCCATTACAAAGCTTTGTTCGGGTCCCATGGTAACAACGCCGAGTACGGGCGTGATGGTTGTGAAATGGTAATCGCCGACAATCGGTTTGGCTTCGCTGACCACTGAAATTAACGAGGATTTGCCGACGTTCGGAAAGCCCAAAAGCCCGACGTCCGCAATCAGCTTTAATTCAAGGGAAACTTCCCATTCCTCACCGGGCGCACCGCTTTTCGCAAAACGCGGGGTTTGGCGCGTAGCGGTCGCAAAATGGGAATTTCCCCATCCGCCGTTGCCGCCTTTTGCCGCCACGAACGGCTCGTCCGAGGACATATCCGCCAACACTGCACCGCTTTGCACCTCGCGAATCACCGTACCGCGCGGGACACGAATCGTTAAATCCGCACCCTTTTTGCCGTTACAGCGCGCGCCGCGTCCGTTTTGTCCGTTATCCGCTTTATATTTGCGTTTATAGCGAAAATCCGCAAGTGTGGAAAGATTATCGTCCACCTGAAATACAATATTGCCGCCGCGTCCGCCGTCGCCGCCGTCAGGCCCGCCCGACGCAACATATTTTTCGCGGTGAAACGCAACCGCGCCGTCGCCGCCGTTGCCCGCCTTAATTTTAATTTTTGCAATGTCTACAAACATATTCGTTTTACCTCAATTTTTTACATCCGTACAGAAAATTGCATCCGTTATTTATAATGATAGTATTATACCAAATGTCTATTAAAAGTCAAAGCATGACCGTAAAAAATGTTTTGCCTTTTTCCTGTTTTTTCCGAACAAAATGCTTTCGTCGTTCGCATTTTGTTCTTTTCTAATTGTGGTTAGTTGTGTTGACATGCACAATATATTGTGGTATTATATGAATGTAAAAAAATTTTTTGAAAAAATTTTTCTAAAAGTCCGCTTTTTAGGACTTCTGTAAAAATTTTTCGAACATTTGTGTTGACAAATAAAAAATACCTGTTATAATAAGGGTACAACGAAAGAAAACAAATGTTCGAAATATATGGAGGTATTCTTATGACTGCCGCAATCGCTGTAAAATCCGCATTGGAACTTATCGGTATTTGTCTTTTAATTTGGGGTCTTCTGCATGAGAAGAAACTGATTGCTTTTGAACAAAAGGTTTGGCGCATTCTGTTTGTGAACTACAAACGCTATCAGCGCAAAAAGAAATATGCAAAAATGCAAAAAAACCGTGATTTCCGCGTTGTAGACGGCAGTGCCGCCGCACCTGCACCGCGCAAAAGAGATTGCAAGCCCTCACATGTGGCTTAAGCCTTTTCCACGCGGCTCAACGCGTGTAACACTGTCTTTCCTATTTTACCATCTTTCTATATTCACACAACACACAGCGGGGTGCGCCTTTTTTCGGTGCACCCCGCTGTGTGTTGTATTTGCGGTATTTTCCCTCTGACAAGAGATTATAATCGGTTTATCACGCTTAATCCGCCGTATATTCGCGCACACGCAGCGGTATGCCCATTTTTTCGGACAATGCCCTGCATGCGTCAATATCCTCTTTTGAAATTACATCGACCAAAGAGAATTTAAGTTGTGTGCCTGTCCCCTTACAATCCTCGGCAAAGCGCAGAATCGCATCGAATGATTTTTCGCCGAACGAGGGCTGGCACAAATCGTTGTATTTTTCTGCCGTCGGGGCATTCAGCGAAATGGAAACGGTATCAAACCATTTGCAAATTTCCTTTGCCGTCGGCTTTTTGTTGAGCAAATCCGAAAGTCCGTTGGTATTCAGCCGCAATTTCAGACCTTTTGCTTTCAGATACGCCGCAGTCTTCAGCAAATTGTCATATGCGCAGGTCGGTTCGCCGTAACCGCAGAACACAACCTCATCCGTGTAGCCGTCAAAATCCCACGCATCCACTGCCGCCTGAATTTCTGAAAACGTCGGCGTATGCGCTGTAAACCAAAGCGATTGAGCCTCGCCGACGCTGTCGCCGTTGTTGCGGATACAGAATTTGCATTTGCACGGGCAGGCGTTTGTGATGTTCAAATAAATTTTGTTTTCAAAGGTATAAACAATATCTGCCATAAAAAGAACTCCTCTCGTTCAGAATATATTTCTCATCGCCTATGCAGGCGTTTTTTAAGATGCACCTTGTCGAGCGCCGCCGCCGCAATATAATAAATGACCGCACTGCCCACTGCCTGCACACAGCTGATGGGCACCGAGGGCAAAGCGCCCGCAAACGTAAATAACAGTCCCTCTGCCAAAAAGTAGCCGAAAACCGTAATCAAGCCTGACACAATCGGCATAAAAGCCGTGGTTTTGTTGAGAATCTTCTGCGGAGCATCCGTCCGTTTGCAAACATACACCAAGGCAAACGGCAATACATTCAGCGCTTTAATTACCGCTGTGAACGGCGCCCATATCGCCGCACCGCCGAGAATATCGGCAAGCGCACCGCCGAGTGCCGCCGCCGCCACAGCATAGGGCGTTGGCAAAATACACGCCGCTAAGTATATCACACTGTCGCCGAAATGCAAATACCCTTCGTTAATCCCTGTTTTTATGCTGACATACGCCGTAAACACGGCAATCAGCGCGGCAAATACCGCCGCAATTACTAAATTATACAACTGGTCTTTCGGGTTGGTCTTTTTCATTAAATAACATCTCCAAATGATTCTGAAAATTCACACCGTCATTGCGGTCTGTGCCGCACACATAGGACTCGGAAATAGAGGCTTCCAAAAAGCGAACGGTTTTTTCCACAGCGCACTGCACGGGCTTCCCGCGCACCAACTCACCCGTCAGCACAGAAGCGAACAAATCCCCCGTACCCGAATAACTGCCGCCGAACCGCTTACTGCACACCGCGGAAAACCCGTTTTCCGTTACAATCAGATTGCAGATTTCATCCTGTATGTGTATCCCCGTCACAACTGCGGTATACACACTGCCGCACAGCAGACCCGATGCGGTATCCGCAATTTTCTGCATGTACGCCGCGGACTTGCTTTCGTCGGTGAGCATTTTATACGAAACGCCTGTCAAAATACACAGCTCCGTCAAATTCGGCGTGATTACATCCGCTTTTCCTGCGAGCATTTTGATTTTTCCGCAGAGTGCATCGTCATACGTATCATATACTCTGCCGTCATCCGCCATGACGGGGTCACAGACATAGAGCGTATTTTCGGTTTTGAATTCTTCTAAAAAAGAAAGGATTGTATCTGCCTGCCGAGCAGAAGCAAGATACCCTGTCAAAATACCGTCAAAGTTTATCCGCCGTTTCCGCCATTCGGCAATGTAGGCTTCCATTTGTCCGGTAAAATCCGCGCAGAAAAAGCTGTCATAGCCTGTTTGATTGGAAAGCACCGCCGTCGGCAAGGGACAGCATTCCAAGCCCAGCACCGAAAGCACGGGGATTGCCGCCGTTAACGAACAGCGCCCCATACCCGATATATCGTTTACTACCGCAATTTTGCGCACGGCATTCACTCCTTTGCACTACACCTTGCATACATGTATGTTTTCGTATATAATATAGCAAAGTTGTCATTGTGAAAATACACAAATTTACATTTTTTTAAGGGGTCAGTTTATGAATACACAAAATTTTGCGGCGTTTTCCCCGCTGTTGAATTCCGACATTCCGCTGTATATGCAGATATATACCTATTATAAAGCATTGATTACAAGCGGCAAATTGCCGCCGAACCGCAAACTGCCGTCCATTCGCCGCTGTGCGGAATCCCTGTCTGTCAGCCGCACGACTGCGGAAGCGGCATATTTCCAGCTTTGCGCGGACGGCTATATTGTGTCTAAACCGCAAAGCGGCTATTATGTAACCGATTTGTATTTCCGTCCCCCCGCAAAAAAGCCGTCTGCCCCCGCCGAACAAACACCTTTTGTGCGCTATGATTTTTCCTCGCTTTCCGCAGACCCCGAAAGCTTTGACTTTGGTTTATGGAAACGGTATTTGAAAAGTGCGCTTCGGCAGGATGCGCGCATGCTCTCCTACGGCGAGGTGCAGGGCGAATACGATTTGCGTGCGGCAGTGGCGCAATATATTACCGAAAAACGCAATGTGATTTGTACCGCGGAAAATATCGTAATCGGCGCAGGCGTGCAAAGCCTTTTGCACATTTTGTGCGCGATTCTGAAAGAACAGCACACAATCGCTTTTCGAGACCGAGAATTTGCGCAGGGCATGGCCATTTTCCGCGACCACGGTTTCGGCATTACAGAAAAAGAGAGTAAGGCTGATGTACTTTACATATCGCCTTCCCACGTGAACCGCCACGGCGACGTCATGCCGACACAAGCGCGCATTGCACTGCTCAAATCCGCCGCCGAACACGGTACGCTGTTGATTGAAGACGACTACGACAACGAATTTGCCTATTTCGGGCGTCCCGCCCCCGCCTTACAAGGCTTGGACGGCGGACAGCATGTAATCTATCTCGGCACATTTTCCCGCCTTTTACTGCCATCCATCCGTTTGAGCTTCATGGTATTGCACGACGGGTTCCTGCGCCGCTACCGCGAAATTGCCGCCCTCTACAACCAAACCGCCTCAAAAGCGGAGCAGATTGCGCTGTGTCAATTCATTCGCGACGGGCATTTGGCAAGTCAAATCCGTAAAGTCAGACGGCTTTACGAGCAAAAGACTGCCGATTTGGAAGCGGCTGTGCGCAGTATATTCGGCGCACAGGCAAAGCGAATCAGCAAAACAGGCTTTACTGTACGCGCAAATATACAGACGCCGCTGTCCGCCGCCGCACTTATCCGCCTTGCAGCGCAAAAGGGCATTGCCGTGCGTGCTGCCGATACGGAAAACGGCTGTCTGCTTTTTTTATCGTGTTCGGGCGTCCGCAGTACGGAGTTTCAGCGCGCCTTACATATCCTGCGGGAAATTTCTGCGGGCTGACGCCCCCGATGCATACTGTAACCATATCCGAAAGAAATCCGCGTCTTGGCTTATGCCGTTTCTCGGATAAGTCACCTTGAGCACAACCAGTTTAGATATAAATTATCTATAACGATTCCCAACCGCTTAGATATAGTCAAAATCCGTCTATACGCAAGAAAAAATTGTACATCTCTGCAATTTTCACGAAAAAAAGCGTTGACATCGTGTGATTTTATGGTATAATGCAAGTGAATATCAATTCACTTTCGTGTTTTGAGAAAAAATCAGAAATAAAGAGTTGGAGGAAACCAAGCATGGATACCAGATTTTCCATTGCGGAGTATCATGACGCCGCAGCTGTCAACAAAGAGCTTGATGAGTTGATTGCAAAACCGATTTACACCATTAAGCCCGACGTACTGAAAAAGTACGAAGAAGAGTATTATGAAAAGAAGTGCGTAAAGTCTAAGGAACTGTATACGCAGGCACGCGAGATTATTCCCGGCGGCGTACAGCACAACTTGGCTTTCAACTATCCGTTCCCGCTTGCATTCACAAAGGCGGACGGCGCATATCTCTATGACGCAGACGGCAATAAGTATTTTGACTTTTTGCAGGCAGGCGGTCCTACGGTTCTCGGTTCTAACCCGAAGGTTGTCCGCGAGCAGGTTTTTGACCTTCTCAACACCTGCGGTCCTTCCACAGGTCTTTTCCATGAGTTTGAATACAAACTTGCAAAGAAGATTTCCGACAGCGTGGAAACCGTTGATATGTTCCGCATGCAGGGCTCGGGTACAGAGGCTTGTATGACGGCTGTCCGTGTTGCGCGTTTGGCAACCGGCAACAAAAACATCCTGAAAATGGGCGGCGCATACCACGGCTGGTCCGACCAGCTCGGTTACGGCATCCGCGTGCCCGGTTCCAAATTCACACAGGCACACGGCGTTCCGCTGTATCTCTTCAAGCATACACAGGAATTCTTCCCTGGCGACCTTGATGACCTTGAGAGAAAGCTTCGTCTGAACCAGCTTCGCGGCGGCACAGCGGCTGTCTTCATTGAGCCTGTCGGTCCCGAAAGCGGTACCACACCCGTTCCCTATGACTTCAATAAGGGCGTTGAAAGACTTTGCCGCAAATACGGCGCACTCCTCGTATTCGATGAGGTTGTTACAGGCTTCCGTATCGGTATGGCGGGCGCACAGGGCTACTTCGGCGTATCGCCCGACCTCACCATCTTCGGTAAGGTTATCGCAGGCGGCTACCCGGGTGCGGGCGGCCTCGGCGGCAAGAAGGAATACATGAAATACCTCGGCGCGGGTCTCGACTCCACCGGCGACAAGAAGATTCACAAGGCGTTCACCGGCGGTACAATGACGGCGAACCCGCTGTCCTGCTGTGCAGGTTACTATACCCTGGAAGAAATCGACAAGACCAATGCCTGCCAGAAGGCGGGTCAGATGGGCGACCGCCTGACCAAGGGTCTGAAAGAATTGGTCGGCAAATACAACCTGCCGTTCGTGGTTTGGAACGAAGGCTCTATCTGCCACCTCGAAACCGTCGGTACGATGCATTACAGCATCAATTGGAAGAAACCGTGGACAATTCCGGGCGTGCTGAGCGCAACCTCCGAGAGAAAGACCGAAATGACCCACATGGGCTGCGCTTACATGGCGGAAGGTCTGGTTACATTGGCAGGCAGCCGTCTGTACACATCTGCGGCATACACACCGAAGATGATCGACCAGGCGCTCGCTTGCTTCGACAAAGTATTCGCAAACGTTGCAATCAAACCCGAAGCATAAATTAACATCTGATTCAATCGGCAGGGGTGGGAGCTTTTTCCACCCCTGCTGTGAATCCGCAGAGAGGAGAAAATCATGGAGATTCAGGCAGCAAAAGAACTCGTTATCAAAGCGGGCAAAGAGGTTGTTGCATCGGGGCTGATTGCCAGAACATGGGGCAACATTTCCTGCCGTATTGATGACAAGCAGTTTGTAATCACCCCCTCGGGCAGAGCGTATGAGGATTTGACGCCCGACGAAATTGTTTTGGTCAATATGGATGACCTTTCCTATGACGGCGATGTAAAACCCTCTTCGGAAAAAGGCATCCACGCAGAAGCCTATAAACTGCGCCCCGAAGTGAATTTCGTCATTCATACCCATCAGATGCAGGCGTCCGTTGTCAGCGCATTGGGCTTTGATATTAACGCGGTCCCCGCAAAGAGCGCAGAGGTCATCGGCGACAACGTGCCGTTGGCGTCCTACGGTCTGCCGGGCACAGGCAAATTGCGTGCAGGCGTGGTCGCGGCGATTCAGAGAAGCGATTCCAAAGCGGTTATCATGGCACATCACGGCGCGCTTTGCATGGGCGAAAGCTATGAGGATGCATTCGCGGTTGCGGCAGAATTGGAAAACGTCTGCGCACACTTCATCACCAACAAATATCACGAATGGACAGGCGCGGTTGCAGAAGGCTTAGAAACGGTTTACGGCTATATCGCCGATAAATTCGAGAACAAAAAGCTTGCTTCTGCCGTAAAGTTCGATGCATATAACAGCGAGCGTGACGGCAGTGTGTTCAACATTTCCGCGGTGAACGGCGACGGTGAAATTGTCCGTATCGACATTAAGAGCGGCGAATTGGTTGCGGGCGAGGATATGCCTGCTTCCGCAGAACTGCACAGAGCCATTTACAAAAAGCGCAAGGATGTTAATTACATTGTGCACAACCAAAGCCCCGAGGTCATGGCGATTTCCAAAACCAACAAGGTTATGAAACCGTTGCTCGACGACTTTGCCCAGTTGGTCGGCGTGACGGTGAAAAACGCCGTATTCAACCCGAACAATACGCTGAAAACCTCTAAAAAGGTTGCACGTGCGCTCAAGGGCAGAAACGCCGTTTTGCTTGCAAACAACGGTGCGCTTTGCGTGGCGGGCAGTGAATATGACGCGACTGCGGTTGAAATGGTTATGGAAAAAGGCTGTAAAACCGAAATCGGCAAAAAGCTGTTCTATTCGGGCAAGCCGATTAACCCGATTGAGACTCATTTGATGCGTTTCATTTACCTGCAAAAGTATTCCAAGCAGGCAAAGAAATAAACTTCGGTCATTGCTTTAAATGTATAAAAACCCGTCTGCATTTTGCAGACGGGTTTTTTGTTTACCCTGTGCCGTGTGAGATTCTTCGATGTGCGCAGATGACAAGCCTGTACCAATCCGTAGATAGCTGGTTTCCATGCCCGCCCTTAGGTTTTTAACAGCAATACGGCATGAGCATGCAATTACGAATTATTCTTTATATGGATTTCTTTCACTGGTTCGCATCAAAATAAAATCTGTTGACGTTTTATAATAGTCTGCTAATGTACATAAAATCTCTGTCGGGATGTCAATGGTGCCGTTCTCATATTTTGATAATGTAGTTTGATGGATATTTAAAAAAGCAGCCATTTCAGTTTGGCTTTTGGATTCTTCTTCGCGTAAATCCCGTAATCTGTTTGAAAGTGCCATACAAATATTTCCTTCCTATATAATAAGTTTATTTTACTATAAGCGAAAACAGCTTATTGACTTTTAAGCGAAATACGCTTATAATATACCGAAAATAAGCGATAATCGCTTATTTTCGATGGGGTATTCACAACCTTATCTGTTCAAAAGGCATGCTCTAATTGCTATGACAACCGTAGGGGCGATTCACAAATCGTCCGAGCAGACCGAAAACCTGTATAATCCTACGGTGAAGCCGTAATTCGGCATCCCGTATAATCTAAAACAAAACGGCATATTTCGAAAATACGAACTATATTTCATTGGCAACATAAAAAATTTGATACAGCGGCAGGTAAATACATGGATAATTCGTACGGTCACATACAAATACATATTGCGGAGTTGGTTGCAAAAACAGGCATCAGCAAAAGCAAGCTTTGTTATCGGGCTGAATTGCAAAGAACACAGTTGAATCGCTACTGCAACAATACGGTTATGCGGTTAGATGTGGATGTTCTGGCGAGACTGTGTACCGCCTTTCACTGTGAAATCGGTGAACTGTTGGAATTCATTCCCGATGCACCGTCAAATCCGACTGCCGATACCAAACAAAATCGGTAACCGCACACAGTACACACAAAAAAATCACACAAATTTCGCTATAATCGAAATTGATATGTATAGGTATCAACATTTTTCCGTTTTTTCATATAAAATGAAGATAAAAAAGACGACAACGGTCAAAAGGTGCCGAATTTTTGCGAGGTTAAGGACGGATGCAAAAACTGAAACGAAATTCAAATTTGGGCATCAATCTCCGACGTTTGCGGAACGACCACGGTTTTTCCCAAGAGGGACTGTGTTCAGAATTGCAGAGGCGTTCCTGTGATGTAGGTCGGTCAACCTACCAAAAATACGAGGAAGGTCGGTTAAATGTCCCCGTGAATGTTTTAACGGAATTGAAGATGCTGTATAACTGCACATTCGATGAATTTTTTATGGATACCAATCTGAAATAATCTTACAAGGGAGATTTTTATGGAAAACAAGTTTTTGCTGATTTCGGAAAAACAAAAAGAGGCATATCTGCTCCGCGAGCAGAATCTGTCTTTCCCGCAAATTGCCGAACAACTCGGCATCAGCCCATCCGCGGCTCGTGAACGGTATAGAAACGCTTTGCGCGGAATCCGAAAATGTGAAGCCCAAGCCAAAGCATGGGAGCGGAATAACGTACCTGTCTCCTTTCCTGTTACGCGCGGGGAACTTTTGATGATTGGTGTCGGTTTAGAAATGCTGACACGGTCCAGTTATTTAGGTTCCCGCGGCGAAGCACAAAAAAGCTATGAGCGGGTCATGGTGGAACAGATGTTAGAAAGAGTGGAAACAGTTCTACGCGAAAGTAAAAAGACGCTTTGAAAAAACACAAAGCCCAATGTGTAAACACATTGGGCTTTTTTTAATCTGTATTTATCATTGTACACAAGACAAAACGCATTTATCCGCCTGTCAGGCAGGCAATCAGTTTCACGAGCAAATTGAACACAAAGCAGGCGCCCATGCCGAATAGCGTCGGTAGGCACAGGGAAACGAGGGTCCATTTTACGGATTTCGTTTCTTTTTTTACGGTCATCAGTGTTGTGGCGCACGGCCAGTGCATTAAAGAGAACAGCATAACGGATATGGCGGTGGTTACCGTCCAGCCGTTGGAAATAAGCAGTGTGCGCAGTTCTGTAAGCGATTCAAACTCCAATATACTGCCCGACGCCATATACGCCATAATGATGATGGGAAACACAATCTCGTTGGCAGGCAACCCCAAAATAAACGCCAAAAGCACAATGCCGTCAAAGCCGAGCAGTGCGGCAAACGGGTCTAAAAAATCCGCGCAGACAGATAAAAGCGTCCCGTCGCCGACCGGAATATTGGCAAACAGCCAAATGACAATTCCCGCGGGTGCGGCGACGCTGACCGCCCGACCGAGTACAAACAAAGTGCGGTCAAATACGGAACGTACAATCACCTTGAGCACCTGCGGACGGCGGTAGGGCGGCAATTCCAGTGTGAACGAGGACGGCACGCCCTTTAAGACGGTTTTCGACAGCAATTTAGATGCGAAGAAGGTACAGAATACCGAAAACAGAATGGTCACTGTCAGCAAAAGGCTGGACAGTACAGAGGCGGTAAATCCGCTTGCCGCACCGAGAAAAAACATGGTGATAATGGAAATCAACGTCGGGAATCTGCCGTTGCACGGCACGAAGCTGTTGGTCAGCACGGCGACCAGCCGTTCGCGCGGCGAATCGATAATACGGCATCCCGTTACGCCCACGGCGTTACAGCCAAATCCCATGCACATGGTCAGCGCCTGTTTCCCGCAGGTATTTGCCTTGCGGAAATGATGGTCCAGATGAAATGCCACACGCGGTAAGTATCCGAAATCTTCTAACAGTGTGAATAAAGGAAAGAAAATTGCCATCGGCGGCAGCATGACGGCGACGACCCAAGCCAGCACGCGGTACATGCCGAGCACCAGCATATCCCGAAGCCACGGCGACACGCCGACACGGTCACAAAGTCCGAGCAAAACATCCTGTAAAGAAAACAGGGCGTCGGAGAGCAAAGAGGAAGGATAGTTCGCACCCACAATCGTAATCCAAAACACCAAAAGAAGTAGAAGCAGCATGATGGGCACGCCTGTTTTTCGGCTTAAAAATATGCGGTCGGCAGTGTTTTGAAAATCCCGCTTTCGGGTATGCGTTTCGGTAATCACGCCCGCCGTCAAATCCTCGGCGGCGTGGACAAACGCACTCGCTATATCCTCGGCTATACGGCTTTCGGAAAATCCGTTTTCCGAAAGTTTTTTTTTGATGTTCTGAATTTTGGCGCGGGTTTCCGCATTTTCGTAAATATCTATATGAAAATAATCTTTGTATTCCCGAACCGCCGCTTCGTCATCGCGAAGCAGTTTTAACGCAAGGGCGCGCGTCGGCAGGTGCGTATCGGGCAGTCCCTGCAAAACGCTTTCCAACTGCAATACCGCTTTTTCTATGTAAGCGGGGTATTCCGTTTGACAGCCCTGTGTATTTTTGCTGCGGCACATCTGTGCAATCTCCGCTTCCAGCCGCAGAAGCCCCTGCTTACTGCGTGCGGTGACAGGCACAACAGGCAGGGACAGCCGCAGGCTTAATTCTTCGGTATCAATGTACAGTCCGCGCTTTTTTGCCTCGTCCATCAGGTTCACACAGACCACGACATTCGGCGTCAGTTCCGCTATTTGCAGTACCAAGTGCAGGTTGCGCGTCAAACACGTTGCATCGCAGACAACGGCAACCGCATCGCTTTGCAGGGAAGACAGAAAACCGCCTGCGTGCGCCTCTTCTTCGGAACGCGTCAGGAGAGAATACGTGCCCGGTAAATCCACCAGCGTATAGGTTTGCCCGCCGAAGCGGTAACTGCCGTAGGCGTTGCTGACGGTTTTGCCCGCCCAATTCCCTGTATGCTGGCGCATACCTGTCAAAGCGTTAAACACCGTACTTTTACCGACGTTCGGATTCCCCGCCAGCGCAACGGTGTATTCACCTGCCGTGCGTTTCCCTCCATATGCTTTTTGCATCGGTCAGCACCTCATTTCAAAATTACGCTTTTTGCGTCACAGTCGCGCACAGCGATAAGCGCGCCGCAAATTCTGTAAATACTGATATCTTTGTGCCGCCCCGTGAATACACAAGCGACTTTTGTACCGCAAATCAACCCCAAATCCTGTAAACGGCGCTTCATAGACGGCGCCGCTTGAATTTGATGCACTTTCCCCTGTTCTCCGGGCGCGAGCGCGTCCATGGTTTTTCGATTGCATTGCATCTTTAGACCTCCCAAAAACAGCACAGGCGTTTTGCGCCTGCCGCCCTATTGTCAGTATATTTTTACAGGCGCACGGCGGTGCGTAAAAATATTTTTCACACGGTATTTTTCTGAGAATCCGCGTTTTGACAAATTTTTCAGAGCTTGTCCGTTATCATAGTGGATATGAAAAGTAAAGGAGGCATTTTATGCAGGTGAATATAGAAACAGAAGAATCTGCGGCGGTTTGCTATCTCAGCGGCGAGCTGGACCACCACAATGCGCCCGCGGTTCGGGAAAAAATTGACGAATTTGCTGTCGGTTTCGGTCCGCAAAGCATGGTGTTGGACTTCGGCGGTGTTACGTTTATGGACAGTTCAGGCATCGGACTTGTGATGGGGCGGTATAAACTGCTGTCTGCGGCAAACTGCACACTTACGGTGCGCAATCTTTCGCCGCATGCTTATAAAGTGATGCGCCTTGCGGGGTTGGAAAATATTGTAACCTTAAAAAAATGTGGTGAAAAAGGAGGAAAACAGCATGACAAAGCCGAAAAATGAAGTCAAGCTGCAGTTGGACAGCCGTTCTGTGAATGAGGGCTATGCGCGCGTGGCGGTATCCGCATTTGCGGCAGTATTAGACCCGACGGTAGAAGAAATCAACGACATTCGCACAGCTGTCAGCGAAGCGGTGACAAACTGCATTGTCCACGCGTACCGAAACGGCGTGGGCAAAATTTACATACGCGTGCGCCTATTTGACGGCGGCAAGGTCGAGATTCAAATCCGCGACCGCGGCTGCGGGATTGCCGATGTGGAAAAAGCGCGCGAGCCGCTGTTCACCACCTTGGGCGGTGACCGTTCGGGGCTGGGCTTTTCGGTGATGGAGAGCTTTTGCGACCGCGTGCGGGTGCGCTCCGCCGTGGGAAAGGGCACGACCGTCACACTCGTAAAAATTATCAAAGGCAGGGACGAACCTTGTGAACCGTGACACGTTGATTTCGGACAATCTCGGACTGGTACACGCCTGCGCTAACCGCTTTCGCGGGAAGGGCATAGACTATGACGATTTGTTTTCTGCGGGCTGTCTGGGGCTTGTAAAAGCGGCGGACGGCTTTCGTCCTGAATTGGGCTTTGCCTTTTCCACCTATGCCGTGCCTGCGGTATTGGGAGAAATCAAACGGCTGTTCCGCGACGGCGGTGCAGTGAAAATCAGCCGAAGCCTGAAAGAGCGCGCACGCATGGCGGCACGGCTACGCGAGGATATGACAAACACGCTCAACCGTGAACCGACTTTACGGGAATTGGCGGAGAAAATGGGCGTTTCCGAATTTGAAATGGCGGAGCTTATGAATTTAAGCCAGCCCGTGATTTCGCTTACGGAATTGGACGAGGCAGGCGGCGGGCAGACAGATATTCCCGTGGAATCGGGCGAAGACGAAATTCAAAACAGCTTAGCACTCGGCGAGGTGCTGGACAGATTGCCCGAAAATGACCGCAAACTGATTGAACTGCGGTATTACAAAGGCTTAACGCAGGTGAAAACGGCGGAAATTCTCGGACTGTCACAAGTGCAGGTCTCCCGCCGCGAGCGCAGTATTCTGTCAGAAATGCGCAAGCGTCTGACAGGATAGCACTGAACAGCCTACACCTTACGCATCCCATATAACGGATTACAGCTTGTCAAAAATCGGACAGGCTGTATTTTTTTACAAAAAGCGAAATTTATTGATAGGATTTCGAAACTTTACAGTCGCATTCCGAAATACAAACACAACGCGAAATGCTAAACTATATGTGCGGATTGAGGGATTGAATATATTTTACTGTGAATCGGAATCAGACAAAACGAGGATGCTTGCCCCACAAGTTGTTAAAAAAATAACAAAATGTGGGCGCCTCGTTTCAACTGTACAGCACGGTAAATCTGTTGCCCTTTCGGGGGTAATGTGTTTATAAAACAAAAAAGGAGAGAAAAACAATGAAAAAAGGCAAAAGACTCTTAAGTGTTCTGATGGCATTTGTAATGATTCTGTCTGCTTTTGCTGCGACGATGGCAGCTTCTGCGCAGGAAGTTTACAAACCCACCTACACAAAAGACGTCACAGAAGAGGATGTTTCACTGATGCTCGGCGACGTGAATACCATTCTCGCAAGAGATGTACTCAACGGTGCGGCAATCGAAAGCATTTACAAAATGCTGCCTTCGCTGAAATCCATCATGATGTACAGCGGTGCTGCGGATGCTTCCGACCAAGCGGCATTCTACAAGAGCGAAAAGGCGACCGCTTTGAATCAGGAACGCTTTGCAGAACTGCCTGACGGAAAAATCATTGCGGACGAAGTCGACGAAAACGGCAATGTTGTTGTAAAAGGCACATTTACCGCTTTCTTTGAAACGCATCCGATTGTATGCAGCAATCTTGAGGATGTTCGCAAAGAGCTAAACAACATTGTAGACACAGTGGTTGTGGAAAATCTTTTGAATGCTTTTCCCTTTGCGTTCCTGATGGCGGGTGCGACGGAAGATGCAAAGAAGCTTTGCGCCGGTCTTGATGAAATTTGTGAGGCACTCGGCGTGGGGCAGGAAGCGAAATCTATCGATGTTCTCGGTTTGGATATGATGGCAGGCGGGCAGCCCAATGTTGCGGGCACCAGAACCTACCTGAGCAATATCGTGAACGCACTGCTGCCCGATGCTTCCAACAACCTTATGAAAGTCGTTCAGCGTGTAGCCGTGGATGAGAACAATGCAAAAATCTATGACGGCGCATCTCAGATTCTCGGCAGTCTTAACGGTGTGCTGAAAGGTCTTTCCGGCACATTGACGAGCTTGGGTGTAGATATTTCCGAAATTGAAGCGACCCTCACGGATATTCAGAATACTTTCGCGGCACTGCCCACGAAGGATACGGAAGCAGGCAAGGCTTTAGATATTGAAGGTGTTATTTCTTACCTTGTCGGTTCTTTGACAAGCGATGCACTGACAATTAAATTTGTTAACCGCGCAGAGGGCAACGGCACCGCACCGAAGAGATTCCTTGCGGCACAGCCCAAAGCACTTGTTGCAATCGAGTTCAGACATATGAAGCTGGATCGCGTTGCCAATGCTGAATCTACTGCGGATGTTGCAAAGATTATCTATGACTATCTCTATGATAACCTGATTGCAAACAGAAAGAACAATGATTTAATCAAAATGGCAATCGATTTGGGTATCATTGAAAGTGCCCTCGGCATTAAATTGCCCGCTGATGTAAAAGCATTCGTGCTGAAAGCTTTAGAAACAGACAGAGAGCCGCTTGCAGACGATCTGATTGTGATGCTCGCAAAAGAAGCAGGCCGCGAAATTCCGGTTGACCCCGACCCCGAGAAGCCCACAGACCCCGAGAAACCGACTGAGCCGGAAAAGCCGACTAAGCCGGAAAAACCGACTGAGCCCACAAAGCCGACCGAGCCCACAAAGCCGGCGGACTCCGATAAAGGCAGCACCGTAAAGGATCCCGTTCAGATTCCGAAAACAGGTGCGGCAGTTATGGGCTTCTCCGCACTTTCCCTGATGTCAGCGGCAGCTTTTGTTATCTTAGCTGTCCGTGCAAAAAAAGAAGACCATTAACTTTCCTCCTTCATAGAACGAGAACGCCCGCAGAACATCAGTCCTGCGGGCGTTTTCTTATGCTTGTATTGTTTTTTCCGTGCAGCGAAAGATAAACAGCGGCGCACCGATTCAAAGAGGCGATTCACACATCGCCCGCAAACGGACAGCCGCAAGGAGGCTGTTCCTTACCGTATGGTCTTACATAGAAAATGCTTTGGGAAGCAATTCCGCGAGCGTATACGCTTCACAGTCACCGCTGTTATCGCCCAAAATGATTTTAAAATCGGGCGCGCAAAATTCGGACAGTACCTGACGGCACACACCGCACGGTGCGCAAAAATGCTTATACGCGCCGTCTTTATATTTGCCGACTATCGCAATCGCCGCAAAATCTGTTTCCCCTTCGCTGATGGCTTTAAAAACCGCCACGCGTTCCGCACACACCGTCGGGGAAAAGCTTTTATTTTCAATATTACAGCCCTTATACACTTTACCGCGCTTTGTCAGAAGCGCCGCGCCGACGGTGAAACCCGAATATGGCGCATAGGCGTGCGCTTGCGCATCCAACGCGCACACAACCAATTCCTGCGGGGTCATAGACTCACTCCGATTCTTTTTCGTCCAATGCAATAACGCCGTGTTCCTTTTCAAACGCGGCAACGCTCTGCCGAATCATAAACAGAATCTGTCCGTTCGCCGAGCGTCCTTCGTAATCGCACACATAATGAAATTTTTTCAAAAGCGCATCTTCAATGCGCAGTCCGAAATGCCGTTCCTGTTTCATGCCACACCAAACTTTTATGAAAACTTATGAAAATTCGTGAACAAAAGTTATTATATCAAAATTTCATTGCGCAAAGCGCCATGCGCGGCAAAGCCGCAGGGCACCAGCCCAAATTGATGATACAAGGTTCTCCGAATCTCTTAAAATCTTTGATTTTTTTAGAGATTCGTGAGGTTATTATAGACTTAAAACAGCTCTATATGTATAATTGAAGTTGATATGGAGTTATAATGACGCTTGTTTTTTCTTTTTGACAATCAGACATCCGCTTTTTGAAAAAACCGTTTTGTCCCGCGGTCTTTTCGGATGTACTGCATAATATGAATAAAGTAAATATGATTGGAGGGATAACTATGGAAATTCTGCGATTCGGCAGCCGCGGTACGCTTGTGGAATATTTACAGCTGGCACTTGTCCGCGCAGGGTATACGCTTACCGTGGATGGGATTTTCGGGGCGCGTACGCGCGACGCCGTGCGTGATTTTCAACAAAAAAACGGACTGCCCGCCGACGGCATAGTCGGCAGACAGACATGGGCAAAGCTGACGCCGTATCTGAAAGGCTATACCACGCATACCGTGCGGTCGGGCGACACGTTCTTCCGCTTGGCGCAAATGTATAATACCGATATGCGCCGTATAATGCTTGCAAACCCGACCGTGAATCCGCAAAATCTGCAAATCGGCACAACGCTTTACATTCCGTTCGCCTTCGAGCTTGTACCGACTGCGGTTGCGTATTCGTCTTTATTGACTGCTTGGATTGTCGAGGGGCTGACGGTGCGGTATCCGTTCTTACAAAGCAGTTCTGTCGGCAAAAGCGTCATGGGTAAGGATTTGCTGTATCTGCGCTTCGGGCAGGGTGAAAAAGAGGTCTTTTACAATGCCGCACACCATGCCAACGAGTGGCTGACCACCCCTATTCTGCTTCGCTTTGCTGAAGAATATGCAGAAAGCTACGTGACGGGCGGACAAATCGGCGGCACGCTTGCGGCACAGCTGTTCCGTACATACAGTCTCTATCTTTTGCCGATGGTCAATCCCGACGGTGTGGATTTGGTGACGGGTATACTTTCCTCAGGCGGCTATTACAACCGCGCACGGCAGATTGCCAATGCCTATCCGCAGGTACCGTTCCCGAACGGCTGGAAAGCCAATATTGCGGGAATTGATTTGAATTTACAGTATCCCGCGAATTGGGAAGAGGCGAAGCGCATCAAGTATGAACAAGGCTTCACCTCACCCGCCCCGCGCGATTTCGTCGGTACTGCACCGCTCGTCGCACCCGAAAGCTTCGCGGTCTATAATTTCACGCGTGCGCACAACTTTTTGCTGACGCTTTCCTACCACAGCCAAGGTGAAATTATCTATTGGAAATACCTCGACTACGAGCCTGCACGTTCGAGGGAAATTGCAGACTATTTCGGCGAGGTCAGCGGCTATGCCGTGGAAGAAACGCCGTATGCTTCGGGCTTTGCGGGGTATAAGGATTGGTTTATTGAAACCTATGACCGCCCCGGGTATACGATAGAAGTCGGCGTCGGGCAAAGCCCCCTGCCCGTTTCACAGTTCCCGAAGATATACAGCGACAATTTAGGCATTTTAGTCGGCGGAATGACGCAGATGTAAAAATAAAAACCGTACACCGTTAAATTCGGCGTGCGGTTTTTGCTTTATACTTAGACCGTAGGGGGCGACGACTCGGCGCCCCGCCAAAATTTGATGAAACTCTGCGTACGGACAAGGATGTCCGTCCCTACGCGCAAATCAAATTCACTCTGTTCAATGTGAGATTCTTCGCTATGCTCAGAATGACAAAACGAAAAGAACGTCCGCAGGCATACCTGTATGCCTGCGGGCGCATTATAGGTCTTTTCACTTTTCCTCGTATAATGACAATTTTATGCCAAGTTGTGTACTGCGGCGATATAATTTCATTTTATATTCCGAAAATTCTTCACGGTTTTCGGGGCTCTTCGACGCTTTTTCATGCGGTTATGCCGTATAATCAAGCCGACGTATACGGCGAGTATCAAAACCACCAAGACAAACACAATTTGGAAAATCGTGGATTTAAACAGATTTTTCACACCGTGCAGGATATACAAAACCAAGCTCATGTGTACATCCTCTGCGGCGACCAAATTCACGGTGGCAATTTCATCCTCGGCATACAAAATACGTGCTTTGCCGAGCACGTCGCCCTTCTTAATCGGAGCGTTTACGGTTTGCGGCGTCTCTTCGGGAATCACCTGCAAAAGCACGCTCGATTCGTCATTTCCCACAGGAACAAGCGCGGTGACCTCAGTTTCGGGCACCAACCGCACATGGTCAACATTCCAGGACAGATTCACATCTACCACGGTGGCAATTTGGGTCGGGCTTGCAACCTTTGTCAGCCGGATATTATTAAACGCCCACTGAAAAATCTTTTTGCAGTCTAAAAACGCGCAGTTGTCGGGATTGCCGTCCCCCGTCACATCCTCAGACGGCGCGCCCATTACAACCGCCAAATAGTTGTAGCCGTCCTTGCTGGCTTTGGAAATGATGCAGTGCCCTGCGTTTTTGGTCGTACCTGTTTTAATCCCCTCTGCATATTTCAAATAATATGTTTTGAAATTGGGATTAATCATCCAGTTCGTGGCAAGCAGATTGCGTTCACCGCTTTTGTTGGACGCAGGCAGTTTAAAGCTGACGGTATTGACAATTTCGGAGAACAGCGGCAAAGTCAGCGCATGTTTGGTAATCAGTGCCAAATCGTTGGCTGTGGTATAGTGTCCGTCCGCATCCAAGCCGTGCGGATTGACAAAATGTGTATCTGCACAGCCGATGTCCATCACGAAATCGTTCATCATCTTTACGAAATTTGCGACACTGCCCCCGCCGATATAATCCGCCAGCACGACCGCCGCCTCGTTGGCGCTTTTGACCATCATGCAGTAAAGCAGATTGCGAATCGAAATCTCCTCGCCCGGCAAAAGCCCCGCCGTAGAGCTGTTTGTGCCGCTGATGGCATTGATAGATGACTGTTTAATGGTGATGACCTCATCAAGATTCTGACAGTTTTCAATCGTGAGAATCGCCGTGGTGATTTTGGTCAGAGAGGCGGGTGCGGTGCGCTTGTCCGCATTTTTGTCGAAAATTACCGCGCCGTTATCAAGGCTTATTAGCAATACAATATCCGCCTTTGTGTCGAGCGAAGAATTAAACGCCGCGTGGCTTCTGACCGTACACAGCGGCAAAAGTATAAAAAGTAAAGTTAAAAAGCAGGAAATAAATCTTTTCAACGCGAAATCCCCCTTGAAAAGAATCTGTAAAACGTGTAAAATAAATAGACTAAGATATGTAATCAGTATAGCAAATTTTTTTGTGTTTGGCAATAATTTCTAAGGAAGTGTAAGATTTGATTTACGTGACGGGCGACACCCACGGCGAAGCGGACAGACTCTCCCCTTCCGCACTGAAGAAGCTCAAAGCGGGCGATACGCTGATTGTCTGCGGCGATTTCGGATTTCTGTGGGATGACAGCAAAAAGGAACAGAAAATCATTAAACAGCTCGGCAAACGAAAATACAATATCTGCTTTATCGACGGCACCCATGAAAACTTTTCACTGCTGAACAATTATGAGGAAAGTATATGGAACGGCGGTAAGGTGCATAAAATTTACGGGAATTTATATCATCTTCTGCGCGGGCAGGTTTTTCACATCGACGGCGTATCGGTATTCACCATGGGCGGGGGAGAGAGTCCCGACATTGATATCCGCGCCGAGGGCGAAACATGGTCGCGGGAAGAAATTCCGACGCGTGAGGAGCTTTTAGAGGGTGCGCACGCACTTGAGAAAGAGGATTACCATGTTGATGTGGTGGTTACGCATGAGCCGCCTTTGCGCATCAAAGGCTTTTTACAGCTCAAGGATTATGATTCCCTGCGTGTGACCGCCTTAAACGCCTATTTTGAAGAACTGTCGGATTCCTGCACCTTCGGCAAATGGTATTTCGGCAGTATGCATATGGACAAATATATTTCGAGTACACATATCGCGGTGTTTAAAAATATTATTAACGCTGAAACAGGCGAAAAGGTCTAAGTAATTATGGAAATGACAAAGCGAAAAAAGATTGTCGGCACTGTGGAATTGGTCACGGCGGCAGCTGTGCTGATTGTTGCCGTGGTATTTGCACCCGCCTACAAAACGGCAGTCGGCGAGTCGGATTCCACTGTACCGCAGACAGAAGCGTCGGCGGAAACCCCGTCACAGCAGGAGGCGGACAGCGCGGATGCCGCAGAAAACATCATGACAACCGAACCGACGACTGCCCCGCCCGAGGTCGGCGCATACACGGTAACGCCCAATTATATTGTGGTAACCGGCGACGCCGCTATGGAAATGTATTCTGTTTCCAAGAAAAAGCTGACCGAGTACGGCGGCACGGTCAACGCGCTTTCGGCGGCAGTGCCCGAGGTAAAGGTATTCGCCCTGTTGGCACCCACGCGCATGGAATATTACGGTCCCGAGGAATACAGAACGGGGTCGCATTCACAAAAGCGCGGGATTGAAATTGCCTACGGTGCAATGAACGACAATATCGTCAAGGTGGACGCCTACGACCGCCTTTCCCGCCACACCGACGAATATCTGTATTTCCGCACCGACCACCACTGGACGGCGCGCGGCGCATACCGCGCCTATGAAGCGTTCTGCGCTTCGGCAGGGCTTACCTGCAAGCCGCTGTCTGACCATGAAACAGGAAAGCTGGAGGGCTTTGTCGGCAGTATGTACCGTTACACGCAAAGCGAAGCCTTAAAAAACAATCCCGATACCGTGGAAGTGTTTTATCCGACGGTAGACGCCAGCGGACAGTTCTTTTCGTCCCCCGCGATGGACGACGGCAAGAACCTGCGCATTATCTCCACCAATATCAACGACCCTGCCAGCAAATATATGGCGTTCATTCAGGGCGATAAGCCGCTCATCAAAATGACGTCCAATGCTGCGGGCGGGCAGAAAATTCTGTTGATTAAAGAATCCTACGGCAATGCATTCGCGCCGTTTCTCTTGGAAAATTACAGCGAGGTCTATGTGCTTGACCCGCGTCAGGAGGGTGTAAAGGGTATGAATCTGCCGCAGTTTTTGCGCGACAACGGCATCGGGAATGTACTCTTTTTAAACTATATGATGGCGCCGTCCAATTCGAAATATATGGACGCATTAAATGAGATGATTCATTGATACAGCAGTTCGGGGGAGCGCCAAGGCGCTCCCCCGAATATTTTACAGTTTCAAATCGTCTGTTGCGGGATTTTCAATCAGCTTGCCGTCCTCTTGAAATCGGGAACCGTGGCAAGGGCAGTCCCACGTGTGCTCCGCCGCATTCCATTTTAAAGCACAGCCCATATGCGGACAGCGTTTTTGCGTCGGCGTCAGCAAGCTCGTTAAAAACGTGCCGCCGTTTTTCAGAAGCTGTACGGAAAGGATACTGCGCGACGGCGAAAAAACGGGCGCACAATCGTTTTCCTTTCCCAAAACAGCGTCGCACAAGATTTCTGCCGCCGCCATAGACGAGGTCATGCCCCATTTGTGGAATCCTGTCGCAACATATACATTCGGGAGCGTTTTTGCGTACTGCCCGATATACGGCACGTCGTCCAAGCTCATACAGTCCTGCGTTGCCCACGCGTAACGCGCGGCGCACGCGGGGTAATGCGTTTTTGCAAATTGCCGCAGTTCCGCAAAATTGCCGCCCTGCGCACCTGTGCGGTGGTCGCCGCCGCCCACAAGCAAGAAATCCCCCGCATTGCGAAAGGACATTCCCTTTTGCGCTTCATCCACATACATGCCATTGATTTGCGGACCGTTTTCGAGTGCCAAAACATAGGAACGCTCTTGATACAGCTTCAAATAATATGCACCGTGCTTATTCAAAATCGGGAAATGCGTCGCAATTACAAACTGCTCCGCCGCAACCGTGCCGTGCGCGGTATAGGCGCAATTTCCGCGAATTTCAAACACCTTGGTCTGCTCGTAGATTTCAAGTGCCTTGGCGATTTGCGACAGAAATTTCAGCGGATGAAACTGCGCTTGATTCGGTACACGCACCGCGCCCGCAATTCGGAGCGGAACAGGAAGCTCTTTTTCAAAAGACGGTCTGACGCCCAATGCTTCCAGCGCGTGCAGTTCCCGTTCCGCCGCCGCATAATCGTCTACGGTGTATACAACATTCTCCTTATTTTCAAAATCGCACGGAAACTTTTTTGCAAGCACACGGTAATTTTGCAGTGCCCGTTCATTTGCGCGCAAATACATCTGCGCTTTTTCTTTGCCAAAGCGTTTTATCAGTTTATCATACAAAAATCCGTGCTGTACGGTAATTTTTGCAGTTGTGTTTTGCGTCACACCGCGGCAAATTCGATCTGCTTCAAGCAAAATACAGTTCACACCGTACGTTTTCAGTCGGTATGCGCATAAAAGTCCCGCAATACCGCCGCCCACCACCAGAACATCGGTCTTTTTATTCTGCGCAAGCGCAGGAAATCGCGGCAATTCAGTATTTGCCGACCAAATAGATTGCATATACATCACCGCTTGTAGTGTACCCGAAAATACCAAAATTAACCCACATACAAAAAGTGTTCTGCAAAACAGACGCGCCTGCGCGGTTTGTACAGATTTGTCATTCTGAGCACGGCGAAGAATCTCACACGACACAAAGTAAATTTACGCTACGTGTAGGGAACAACCTCTGTGTTGTTCCACAAAATTTTATCAGGTTTGCACGGGCGCGCAATGCACGCCCCTACGGTCAGAGGGTTATTTTACATACCATAGGGACAGCTCGGGCACGCTGTCCGTTCGCATGGCACAGGGTCGGTCTGTAAAAAAAGTGACCCCTGTATCATTTTAAAATACACTTCCATTCCCCGTTTTCCTGATAATAATAAAACTCGCTCAGGGAATCCTCACAAAAAACCTTTAACATACCATCCATATCCCGTGCCAAAGGCATCTGCGGAAGCTTCTCTCTATCTGTCCAAAATACCTTGCCTTCTTTGGAAGAATGCAATTCTCCCGAAAATTGATTCGTCCTGTAAAAAAGAACCACATACCGCGAGCCGTCCGCATTGAGACGGTCCTTGATACCGCATAACTGCGGCGAAGCAATCTGCAATCCTGTTTCCTCATATACTTCCCGAATCACAGCGTCCGTAAACGGCTCTCCCTGTTCCACATGACCGCCGGGGAACGCGATACCTGTCCAAGACCCTTTCATCCTGTCCTGCACAAGCACTTTATCCCCGTCATAAACCATACACATATTCGTAAATTCTACTGTTTCCTTGCTACGCATTTTCCGTCTCCTTACAAACAGTTTATACAATCAGTCTCTCCCCTTGCGTTTCTTTCCGAGTAATCGGTCTAAAACAAACGAGAGATACCCGAGTGTGATAAACGCCACGGTAACGGCAAGCACGATTAAAATTACCTTGTCCCAGCCGTACAAATCGACGTCCAAAAACGGATACGGATAACGGCTTGTGCCGCCGAAGCCTGTGAACGTGCGGGGACTCACCTCTGCGCGCACCATGGCAAAGGCAAAATAGGCATACGGCAAAACAAGCCATGCCAGCGGATATAAGCTTTTGTACTGCCCTTTCGGCACAAACAGAAAATAGTCGAGAATCACCAAAATTGGCACGGCGTAATGCACCAAAATATTGCTGACAGAAAGCGCGGTCACAGGCACGCCTGCCCCCGCGGCAGTACCCATAAAGCCGTTCAGCATAAAATGATACACAAGCCCTGTCACGGCAATGCACATCGTCACCGCGCCCCGTATGAGCGCATTCTCTTTTTTACGCTGGGCTACGACCAAAACGGTAAAGTAAACAAAGCACAGAATATTACTCAAAATCGTATAATAGCAGGTCAGCATTTTAAGGTCGCCCTTGTCCGCCATACCCGCGTACTGCAAAATAATGCCCGCCTCGCACACAAATAAAAAGAACAGGCGGTAAAGCTGTTTGAAACGTCCGTTGCGTATGTACATATATATCCTCCGATAATCTTAAGATAACCGTATATCATTTTACCGTAAACGCGAAGCGTTGTGATGGTGAAATCCGTCCGTCTTTGGCGGTTTGCCGTCAGGCAGAGGCAAAGGGACATAAAATCAGCGGTAAAATAAATGCTTGCGCTTATTTTACCATTTTTCTTTGCCCTCTGCAATTCTTTTGCAAAACTGCTTGAAAAATTTTGGGTCCGCGTCTATAATGAATTTGCGGAATATATTTCCCGAAAATTCATAAATATAAGGTGATACCAATGGCAGATTTAAAAGGCAGTAAAACCGAGCAAAATTTGATGGCGGCATTCGCTGGGGAATCCCAAGCGCACACCAAATATCTTTACTACGCCTCAAAAGCGAAAAAGGACGGCTATGTGCAAATCGGCTCGCTGTTTGAAGAAACAGCGAAAAATGAAAAAGAACATGCAAAAATCTGGTTTAAGCTTTTACACGGCGGTATGCCCTCTACGCCCGACAATTTGAAGGACGCGGCGGCAGGCGAAAATTACGAGTGGACGGATATGTACGCGGGTTTTGCCGAAACCGCACGCGCAGAAGGCTTCGGGGAAATCGCCGATTTGTTTGACGGCGTTGCAAAAATCGAAAAGGAACACGAGGAGCGTTACAAAAAACTGCTTGCCAACATCGAGGGTGGGTTGGTGTTCTCCAAAGACGGCGACGCGGTATGGCAGTGTGCCAACTGCGGACATATTGTGGTCGGCAAACAAGCCCCCGAAATTTGCCCCGTTTGCGCGCATCCGCAGGCATATTTCCAAGTCCGTGCGGAAAACTATTGATATAATTTATCAATAGGAGTAGATTGTATTGGCGAAGTATGTTTGCACCGTTTGCGGGTACATTTACGAGGGTGACGCGTTGCCCGAAGATTATGAATGCCCGCTTTGCGGGGTCGGTCCCGACCAATTTGAAAAAACAGAAGACTGAAAAAATCCCTTGTGCTTTACTCTGCACAAGGGATTTCTCATTTCTTCTGTAAATCTAAAATATGGATTTGATGTGGAACCGTAAAGCAGTTCGGATATTTTGCCAGCATTTCCGTATGCTGTTTTCGGAATTCCGCTTTTTCTGTTGCGGACAGCGCCGCCGCACCGATACCGCGGCAGGCAAACATACGCCCGTCCCAAGCCTCACGCGTGAACGGAATTTCCTCTGTATATTCCGTACAGCGCACAGGCACAAACGGCGAAGCACTGACCCATTCGGGGATTTTCGCTTCGGCTCTTCGGTAACCGCAGCCGCTCCATTCGGGATTAAATGCTTTTACCAAACGCTCACTCGCCGCCGCAATTTCGCTTTCAAACGGCAACCAAGCCATATACAAAATTAAAAATCTGCCGTTTGGCTTTAGCAGACGGTGAATTTCCGCAAGCGCCTTTACACGGTCAAAATAGCCGAAGCACTGGCAGGCACTGATGCAGTCAAATCGGCTGTCGGGAAGTCCCGTATTTTCTGCGGGCGCAACACGAAAATCAATCTGCATATCCTGCGCGGCGGCAAGGCGTTTTGCAAACGCAATCTGCTCTGCCGTGATGTCCGCACCGACCCAATTCGCACCGTGCGGATGCATTGCACGAGGAAGTACGCCCGTCCCCGTGCCGAGGTCTAAACAGGTCTGCCCCGCAATACCCAATCCCTCTGCCAAAAACGCCCGTTTATAAAACGAGGCGGGGTAAATATCGCGGTACTGTGCATATTCTGCCGAGGTTTCGCCCCAATTAAAGGATTTGCCGCCGTCCACACCCGAAAACTGCATTTTCATAGCAAATTATTTCTCCATCAAGGTGACCATAACCGCTTTTTGCGCGTGGAGACGGTTTTCTGCTTCGTCGAAAATTTCATCGGCGTGCGCTTCAAACACATCTGCAGTAATTTCCTCGCCGCGGTGCGCAGGCAGACAGTGCTGTACCATACAGCCGCTGTTGGCGGCGGAAAGGAGTTTTTTGTTAATCTGATACACGCCCTCAAACACCTTGCGGCGCTCGGCGGCTTCCTCTTCCTGCCCCATAGACGCCCACACGTCTGTGAAAATCACGTCTGCGCCTGCGGCGGCTTCTAAGGGTTCTCTGTGCAAAGAGAAGCCCTGATACGGTTTTGCAAAATCCAGCACCTGCTTATCGGGGTCATAGCCCTCGGGACAGGCGACAGAAACGCGCATACCCGTTTTCAAACCGCCGACGATTAAGGAATTTGCCATATTGTTGCCGTCGCCGATATAGCACATTTTCAGACCGTCCAAATGCCCTTTGTGCTCGCGAATGGTCAACAGGTCGGCAAGCACCTGGCAGGGATGGCAAAAGTCCGTCAAGCCGTTGATAATCGGAATCGAGCCGTATTTCGCCAGATTTTCGACCTCGCTCTGCGCAAAGGTACGAATCATAATGCCGTCCAAGTAACGCGACAGCACGCGTGCGGTGTCTTCAATCGGTTCGCCGCGCCCGATTTGCAAATCGCGGTTCGACAGAAACAGCGCCTGACCGCCCAGCTGATACATACCCGTTTCAAACGAAACGCGCGTTCTCGTAGAGGATTTTTGGAAAATCATACCCAAAGTCTGCCCTTTCAGGCGTTTGTGGGCAATGCCGTTTTTGGTTTCGTATTTCAACTGGTCGGCAAGATTCAAAATGTCCTCAATCTCCTGCGGGGTGGTGGTTAACAGGCTCAATAAATGTTTCATAATCTCAATCTCCCTTATTCACACAAAACGCTTTCTAAAACCGAAAGCCCTTTGTCGATTTCTTCGTAGGTAATCGTCAGAGGCGGCAGCATACGCAGTGCGGATTTCGCCGTCAAGATAAGCAAACCCTTTTCACAGCATTTTGCCGCAATCTCGCCCGCTTTTTTGGTCTTTAAATCGATGCCGAGCATCAGTCCGCGTCCGCGAATCTCCTGAACCTCTGTAAAGCTTTCCAGCTTTTCGCGAATATATGTACCCTTCTCCCGAACCGACTGTAAAAACGCATCGTCCATCCGTTCGAGAACTGCCAAAGAACCCGCGCAGGCAACGGGATTGCCGCCGAAGGTTGTACCGTGCGTACCCGCTGTCAGCGTATTGCCGAGCACTTCCGTGCAAAGGCACGCGCCCATCGGCAAACCGCCGCCGATACCCTTCGCGGTTGTCAAGATATCGGGCTTTACACCAACGGTTTCATAGGCGAACAGCCTGCCTGTTCTGCCCACACCCGTCTGTACCTCATCAAAGATGAGCAATATATCTTTTTCGTCGCAAACACGGCGTACAAACTCAATATATTCGCGCGGAGTTTCAAAAACACCGCCCTCGCCCTGAATCACTTCCAAAATCACGGCGCAGTCCGTGCCGTCCAAAAGCTGTAAAAAGCCTTCCTTGTCGCCTGATTCGGCATATTTGAAGCCATCCAAAAACGGCGTGAAAAATTCGTGATAATGCGCCTGCCCCGTGGCGGTCACTGTCGCCATAGTGCGCCCGTGAAAAGAGTTTACAAGGCTGATTATATTGTAACGCCCGTCGCCGTATTTGTCAAAACTGTATTTACGCGCCAATTTGATGGCGCACTCATTGGCTTCCGCGCCCGAATTGCTCAAATGCACCCGTGCAAAGCCCGCTCGCTCGCAAAGCATTTGCGCCGCCTTTGCCACCGTCTCGTTATAATAGAGATTCGAGGTGTGCTGTAAGCAGTCGAGCTGTGCTTTGACGGCGTTCTTCCATTCTGCATCGTTTGTGCCGAGGCTGTTTACGCCGATACCCGCTGTAAAGTCTATGTATTCGCGCCCCTTGCTGTCCCAATAGGTCGCGTTCTCACCGCGCGCAAGCGCCACGGGAAAATGCGCGTAGGTCGGCATCAAATAGGTATCTGCCGTTTGTTTGATTTCTTCAAAAGTCATTTTGCTCCGTCCTTTACAGATGTAAAATCCTACGCTGAAAACATCGTGCCGATGCCCGCGTCGGAAAACAATTCAATCAAAATTGAATGCGGAATCCGCCCGTCAATGATGTTGGTGCGCGATACGCCGCGGCGCACCGCCTCCACACAGCAGTCGATTTTCGGAATCATACCGCCCGAAATAATTCCCTGCGCCTTAAGCGACGGAATTTCGGACACCTTCACCTCTTGAATGAGGGTGGATTCGTCGTCTTTGTCACGCAAAAGACCTGAAATGTCGGTCATTAAGAGGAGTTTTTCCGCGTGCAGACAAGCGGCAATCTGTGCGGCGGCTGTATCGGCATTGATGTTGTAGACTTCACCGTTTTCACCGCCCGCGACGGTGGAAATGACGGGAATATAGCCGTTTGCAATCACATCGCGGAGAATCTCGGTATTTACCCCTTGAATATCCCCGACAAAGCCGATATCCTCGCCCTCGCTGTGCTTGACGGCACGAATCATATCGCCGTCCAGACCGCAAAGCCCGATAGCGCGCCCGCCGTGGCGCGTCAAAAGCTGTACCAAATGCTTGTTGACCTTGCCCGCCAGCACCATCTGCACCACTTCGACGGTTTCTTCATCCGTGTAGCGAAGCCCGCCGACAAAGCGGCTTTCTTTGCCGATGCGTTTTAACATATCGGAAATTTCAGGTCCGCCGCCGTGTACCAAAACCACGTTGACGCCCACGGAACGAAGCAGAACAATATCCGTCATCACCGCGTCCTGTAAGGCTTCGTTAATCATCGCGTTGCCGCCGTATTTAATCACAACCGTTTTGCCGTGGTATTTCTGAATGTGCGGCAATGCCTGCACCAAGACCTCGGAACGGTCTGCATAAGAAATTTTGGAAATATCCATAATTGCCTCCGAATTTTTGCGAATATGCGAGGACGGCGACTTTTTTCCGCCGTTTTTATATGATTCTGCGGCGGGGGCAAGCCCCCGCCCTACGTTTAGACTATCTGATTGCTGAGTGTGCGTGCTGTGCGGTTTTTGGGTTGCCCGACGCGTATCGAGATACGCGAGCGGCAAGTTAAAAATCGCACAGGGCGTGCAATCTTTTTAGATACCTGATTGCCGAGTGTGCGTGCTGTGCGGTTTTTGGGTTGCCCGACGCATATCGAGATACGCGAGCGGCAAGCTAAAAGCCGCACAGGGCGTGCAATCGGCAATCAGGTGCGGTAATCGCCGTTGATTTTGACATATTCATAGGTCAAATCGCACCCGTAGGCAGTTGCGACGGCTTCGCCGTCTTTTAAATCGACGAGGACGGTAATTTCATCCTCCAGCAAAATCTCTTTCGCTTTTTCCTCCGAAAATTCGATGCCCGCACCGTTTTGGCACACGGCGATTTCACCCTTGGCCGAAACAAACGAAACATCAATTTTCGACACGTCAATGTCTGCGCCCGCGTAGCCCAAAGCACAAAGGATTCTACCCCAATTCGCATCCGAACCGAACATCGCCGTTTTCACAAGCGGAGAACAAATGACGGATTTTGCACAGGTTCTTGCAATGTCTTCGGTTTTTGCGCCGCGCACCTCACAAATTACAAGCTTGGTTGCGCCCTCGCCGTCTTTCGCGAGTCTGCGGACAATCGAATTGCAAACCGCAAACAGCGCTTGGCAGAAGATTTCGTAATTTTCATTTTCTGATTCGATTCTTGCGTTGCCGCAAAGTCCGTTTGCCATAATCGCAACGGTGTCGTTGGTTGAGGTATCGCCGTCCACCGACAGCATATTATAGCTTTTCGCAACGCCCCATACAAGTGCTTTTTTAAGCATTTCGGCAGAAATATTCGCGTCGGTCGTAATAAAGGACAGCATCGTCGCCATATTGGGGTGAATCATCCCGCTCCCCTTTGCAATCGCGCCGATTTGGCACGTTTTGCCATCTAACTCGAAAGAAACGGAAACGCTTTTTTGCACGGTATCGGTAGTCATAATCGCCTGTGCCGCCGCATCCGAACCGTTTTCGGAAAGTCCGTCTGTCAGTGCCTGCATCCCGTTTTGAATCGGCGTCAAGTCAATTGGCTGACCGATGACGCCTGTCGAACCGACAATCACATCGCAAGCGTCAATATGCAGATACTGCGCCGCCAAATCGCACATTGCCTGTGCTTTTTCTACGCCGTCCGCATTGCAGGTATTGGCAATGCCGCTGTTGCAGATGACCGCACGCGCCTTGCCGTTTGCAAGATTTTGGCGCGTCACCGTGATCGGCGCGCCGCAGACCAAGTTTTTGGTATATACCGCCGCCGCGTCGCATTCGGTTTCGGACACAAGCAGCATTAAATCTTTTTTCTCTTTATTTTTCCGAATCCCGCAGTGAATGCCGTTGGCTTTGAAGCCCTTGGGCGAGGTCACACCGCCGTTTTCATCAAGTTTGATTTGGAAGTCCATTTGTTTCTCCTTACTCCTTACCAAAGGGATTTTCATATATGTATTGCCACGCTTTTAAATATTCTTGCTCATTACGCAAAATGCGGTCATAATATCCGCGCTGCCAAAGCGGCATATTCGCTTTTTGATTTGTCAATCGCTTCAATGTGCTGACCAAAGCAGGTATTGCCGCATTTGTAGGGGTCGGCGTCCCCGACGACCCGTTTTCCACAAAAACAATCATATGCAGATGATTCGGCATAACCGTATAATTTGCAATTTCAATATGTGTATAGGTTCGGTTTATCTCGGCAATCTGTTCCTCTACAATTTTACCGTATTCGGAAAATTGAATATACGGCTCTGAAAACAAATCCATCCGCTCAATTTTTCCAAAATAGTTTTTTCGGTTCTGTGTACAAAGGGTTAAAAAATATGCGCCGTCGTTAGAGTAGTCATAGTCCTTTAAGCGCATTGACCTTCTTGTGGGCAAATTGTTCTTTTTAGGCATATTCGTTCCATCTATGCTTGCGATTCGGGTCGTCGAGGACGCCGACCCCTACACGTTTGCAGTTTTGACGAAATTGGCTGAAAGATATACTATATCGGATTACAAATTCAATCCGTATTCTGCGGGCAGACCCATTTTGAGGTTCATACATTCAAGCGCCGCGCCGCTGGCGCCTTTGCCGAGATTGTCATAACGGGCGGTTAAAAGGATTCGTTCGGCATTGCCGTTTACAGTGATTTCCATAGAATCTTTTTCGGATTTACCGTTGGCACAAATGAAGCCCGATTCGTCAATATTTTCTTTATAGTGTACAATTTTTGTATTGTAAATTTCCGAGTACAGCGCGCGGATATCCTCTGCCGTTTTGCCGTTTTGCAAATCGCTTGCGAACACGGGTACGGTGACAGTCATACCGCAGAAATAATCGCAGATATACGGGCAAAACACGGGCGTACGTGTAAGCCCTGAAATTTTTTGCATCTCTTTTAAATGCTTGTGTTCTTGGGTAAGGGCATACAGACGGGGTGCGTCCAAAGATTCTTCACGTTCTGCCGTTTCGTACTGCGCAATGCCCTTTTTGCCCGCGCCGCTGTAACCCGACATCGCATGGCACATAAAGCCGTAATCAGCGGGCAAAAACCCTGCGTCAATCAAGGGCTTTACAAGCGCGATAAATCCGCTGGCATAGCACCCTGGCACGGCGATGCGGTTGGACTGCTTTAAAGCGGTTTCCGCCTCTTTTGAAAGCTCGGGGAAGCCGTATACCCACCCCGCATCCGTGCGGTGCGCGGTAGATGTATCTAATACCACGGTTTTGTCATTTTCAATTAAACCTGCCGCCTCAATTGCCGCCGCATCGGGCAAGCACAGAAACGCGATATCCGCAGAATTGAGCGCCGCTTTGCGCGCGGACAAATCCTTGCGCTTTTCTTCGGGCAAGGTAATCAGTGTAATATCGCTTCTTGTTTTCAGACGGTCAAAAATTTTCAAGCCTGTCGTGCCTTGCGAGCCGTCAATAAATACTTTGGTCATTCCAATTTCTCACTTTGCTGTTCATATTTCTGCATTGGGCAATTTTGTTTTAAAATCCTTTTTACTTGCCCAATCATTTTTCTTATATCCGCGTTTATCCATGGAATTGTCGTGCCATGTGGACAAACCGGTTAAATTCTGCTTAATAAATCCCTCTATGTAAACCGTTCGGCACTTATCGGTATGATTAAAAGAATAATTTTCCAAAATCGGATTTTCTCCGTTCAAATATGCCGATTTCAAATCCCAAATGCTCAGCGGTTCGCCGTCCTTTGTAAACCAACAGTTAAATGACGGGTCGAATAAAACCCATTTTCGCCGTTCGGGAAGATACACATGCGTTGTAAAATGGCATCCGCCGTTTTTTGCCGCCAACATACAAATCGGATATGCATATATGCCGAGTGCCAACAGACAATCCGTCAGCACAATCGCTTTTTCCCGACAGCAAATCGCGTTAGAGAACGGCTTTTCATAAGCATATTCTAAAATATCCAAGCTGTTGTCTGCATTCCATTTTGCGGATGCGCCGCTGTAAAAGGTTTTATCTGTCAGCCACTGCATAACATTGCGTACTTTACAAAAGGTATCACCGTTGCCCGCAATGACGTGCAGATTATATTTTTTCAGCAATTCGTCATATATCGGGATGTGTGCAAACAGATTCTCTTTCGTCGTTTCCGAAAGTTCTGCATCACTGCCCTCGGAAAGCTCGGCAAAAGCACTTGTATCCATATTCTCCACAAAGGCAAGATAGTTTTCCCACTTTTGCAGTTTTTTAATTAAGATTCTCTGCGATAGACGCATTGCTTTCCCCTTCCGTTACGGCTTAATTTTTGCGGGCGGATGAGGGCATCCGCCCCTACGGGTAAAGGAGTTACCGATTCAACCCTCGCACTCTTGCGACCTGCGCCAATACGTTTTTCGGCGCGGGACCGCCGAGAGAGGTACGGTCGTTGACGCATTTGTCGAGGTCGATGGCTTCATACACGCCGTCGTCAAACAAATCGCAGATTCCTTTATATTCTTCCAGCGGCAGGGTTTCGAGCGTCAAGCCTTTTCGGATGCACAGCGCAACGATTTCCCCTGTTGCCTTGTACGCGTCACGGAACGGCAGACCCTTAGAAACCAAATAATCCGCACAGTCGGTGGCGTTGATGAAACCGCCCGCCGCCGCTTTTCGCATATTTTCGGGCAGGGCGGTCATGGTATCGAGCATCGGGATAAATGCCGTTAAGCACATTTCCACCGTGTCGAATGCGTCGAAAATCGCTTCCTTGTCCTCCTGCATATCTTTATTATACGCAAGCGGCAGACCTTTCATCGCGGTCAGAAGCGTCATTAAATCGCCGAAAACGCGCCCCGATTTGCCGCGAATCAGCTCGGTAATATCGGGATTCTTTTTCTGCGGCATAATGGATGAGCCTGTGGAAAATGCATCGTCCAATTCAATAAACTTGAATTCCCAAGAACACCAAAGGACGATTTCTTCAGAGAAACGCGACAGATGCACCATCAAAATCGACAGCACGCTTGTAAGTTCCATGCAGAAGTCGCGGTCAGATACCGCATCCAGGGAATTTTGCATCGCGCCGTCAAAGCCCAAGGCTTTTGCGGTCATTTCGCGGTCGGTGTTATAGGTCGTACCCGCCAATGCGCACGCGCCGAGGGGCGAGTAATTCATACGTTTTTTCGCGTCTGAAAGACGTTCTTTGTCGCGAAGCAGCATTTCGGCGTAGGCGAGCAAATGATGCCCGAACGTAATCGGCTGGGCGCGCTGGAGATGCGTATAGCCCGGCATCACCGCACTGCTGTACTGCTCTGCTTTGTTGCAAAGCACCGCAATCAAATCTGTCAGCTGCCCGTACAGCGCATCGCACGCCTTGCGAAGATACAGGCGAATGTCGAGCGCCACCTGGTCGTTTCGGCTTCTTGCCGTATGCAGGCGTTTGCCAGCCGCGCCGATACGCGCGGTCAGTTCCCCTTCGACAAAGGTGTGAATATCTTCTGCGTTCGGGTCTATTTCCAATGCGCCGCTTTCGATTTCGGATTTTATCGCCGTTAAACCCTCGGTAATCGCCTGCAAATCTTCGGCGGAAATAATCCCCTGCGCCGCGAGCATTGCCGCGTGCGCAAGACTGCCCTCGATATCCTCTTTGAACATACGGCTGTCAAACTTTATGGATGAATTAAAATCGTTCGTTTTCGGGTCAAGTGCCTTTTGAAAGCGTCCCTGCCAAAGCTGCATATGTTTTCACCTGTAATTCTTTTCTCTGTAATTAGTAGAATACGACAAAGGGCAGAATTGCCCTTTGCCGCGGAACGGTTCTCTTTGTAGGGGTCGATGCCTTCATCGACCCGCGGGCGGCTGAAGGCAGCCGCCCCTACATTTCAGACTCTGCTTATTTATTATCTCTCTGCGCATCCAGAAGCGCTTTCACTTGAATCGGCAGACCGAACAGGTTGATGAAGCCTGCGGAATCCGCCTGGTTGTAAGCACCGCCGTCCTCACCGAAGGAAGCCACGTTTTCATCATATAAGGTATAGGGTGAAGTTACGCCCGCGTTGATGATGTTACCCTTATAAAGCTTCAGCTTTACATCACCTGTGACGGTTTCCTGTGTTTTGTCTACGAAAGCGGAGAGCGCCTCACGCAACGGTGTGAACCACTGTCCGAAGTACACAAGCTCGCCGAATTTCTGTGCGACCAGCTTTTTGTAGTGCGAGGTTTCGCGGTCAAGGGTGAGCATTTCCAAAAGCTCATGTGCCTTGTAAAGAATCGCGCCGCCGGGTGTTTCGTATACGCCGCGGGATTTCATACCGACCAAACGGTTTTCGACAATATCGAGTAGGCCAATGCCGTTTTTGCCGCCCAATTCGTTGAGCTTTTCAACGATGGCAAGGCCGTCCATTTCCGTGCCGTCAATCGCAGTCGGCACACCTTGTTCAAAATGCAGGGTGATGTAGGTCGGTACATCGGGCGCCTGTTCGGGTGCAACACCCATCTCGAGGAAGCCCTCTTTTGCGTACATCGGCTCGTTTGCGGGGTCTTCCAAATCGAGACCCTCGTGTGAAAGATGCCACACGTTTTTATCCTTGGAGTAGTTGGTTTCGCGGTTAATTTTCAGCGGAATGTTGTGCGCCTCCGCATATTCGATTTCTTCCTCACGGGATTTAATATCCCACTCACGCCACGGCGCAATGATTGCCATTTCGGGCGCGAATGCTTTGAGGGTCAGCTCAAAACGGACCTGGTCGTTGCCCTTGCCTGTGCAGCCGTGGCAGATGGCGTCCGCGCCCTCTTTTTTCGCGATTTCCGCAAGCCCTTTTGCAATGCAGGGACGTGCGTGCGAAGTGCCGAGCAAATAGCTTTCATAATCCGCACCCGCTTTTAAGCAGGGGAAGATGTAATCTTCCACATATTCCTTTTTGAGGTCCAAAACATACAGCTTGGAAGCGCCTGTTGCGATTGCCTTTTCCTCAAGGCCGTCCAGCTCCGTACCCTGACCGACGTCACCCGAAACCGCAATGACCTCGCAGTTGTTGTAATTCTCTTTGAGCCACGGGATGATGATGGATGTATCAAGTCCCCCAGAGTATGCCAAAACAACCTTTTTAATATCTTTTTTATCCATAAAAACGCCTCCGTCTAAAATTGTTTCTAACCTGTTTTTTGTTACGATGAAATTATACACTGTTTTTAGAGAAAATCAAGTGTTATTTGCATAATTATTCGCAGTTCTTTGCATATTTGTTCGCTTTAACAAGAGAAATATGCAGTTTTACATGTATTTTATGCATATTTTAAACATTTCGCCGTATATTTATGCAAAATCAGTATCTGCACGGAATTTTCAGAATCCGACAGAGTACAGACAGTGCCGCAAATCGCAGTCACATCCGCACCGTGTCTGTCTGCAAATCGCCCCATCTGCCCCGTTTCCATGTGAAAAATCGAGCAAGTAAAGTCTGCGTCTTTTGTCATCCGCCATAATCCGTAAATCATTTTACAGAAGAAAAACGGCGCACCCCCTCACGGAGATGCACCGTACTCTGCATAAAATATTTGCTTTTTTAGGCATATGCCTTTTTGAACCGTCCGTTTGGGTTTAGATTCAATACAGCATTGCTGTGCTGAATACAGCCGCAATGGCAATCAAAATCCAAATGACAATCGGAACAACAACGCAGACTACAATTGAAATAATCGACATGTTTAAGCACTGCTTTGCGGCAACGGGCTTTTTGTCCTTATCCAGACAATACAGAATAATACCCGCAAGCGGAACAAAGAAACACAGCACCTTTAAAAGCGTCTCGGCATTCTCATAAGAGACCGGCGGCACAAACGGTACAGGCGGTACGTAACCGTACGGCGGCATCTGTTGCCCCGCGCCTTGCGGCGGTATCGGAGCTTCCGCATGTAAAGGCGCACCGCAGTTATGGCAAAATACTTCTGTCTCTGATGCGACGGGCGCACCGCAATGACTGCAAAACATAACAATCGCCATTCAGTACAAACGCGGGTAAAAAATCAGACTTCCGCGCGCAGTACCGTTCCTTTCTTTATATGCTACTTAATACAAGGATGAGCCTAACAATGCAAAAGCAATTCCTTGAAACAGTACAACGACAACCGTATTGACAATTATACTGATAATGGAAGCTTTTACGCACTGCTTCGCGTAAACAGGCTTTTCATCCTTTTTCACGAAGTACAGGATAATGCCGACAATCGGGATAAACCAGCAAACAAACCGAAGTCCCAAAGAGGCAGGCTCCTGCGAAACAGGCGGCTGACCATACGGTTGCTGCGGCGCGGCATAGGGCGGCTGTGCATTGTACGGCTGTTGTGCCGGTGCAGCATTTTCAGATGCTACGGGTGTATTGCAGTTTGGGCAAAACTGCATATTGTCATTCATTTCCTGCCCACAATTTTTACAGAACATGGTAAGTCCCCCTAAAAATATAATCTGTAAATTAATCTGTCTCTTATACACATCTGACGCTGCCGACGATAAG
>ERZ1027171.35-NODE-35-length-56764-cov-19.494983_pt1 | contig 56764 bp, 45 predicted proteins | sample MGYA00519274_ERZ1027171 | MGnify/ENA primary metagenome ERZ1027171 (study PRJEB26926, sample SAMN06164681) | human gut metagenome | biome: ENVO:00009003; feature: ENVO:2100002; material: ENVO:00002003 | host: Homo sapiens | place: USA | collected 2012 ... | reverse complement strand
GAGCCTTATCGTCGGCAGCGTCAGATGTGTATAAGAGACAGATATATAAGCGGAAGATTAATCCATCTTCCACTTCTTAAACCAATCCTCGTTGAATGTGAATCCGATATTGATACGGAAAGAATTTTCCTTAATCAGATCCTTAGCTGAACTCTTCACCCACTGACCGCTGATATTCAGCATAGAGCGGTTGTTGTAAGCGTTCATGATAGGAATACCGAAACCAGCACTCACGGAGATTTCCTTCGGACCATCAACACCATTCATCTTAAAATAAGGTGTGGCATAGCTGGCACCTACACGATACTGAACACGCTTGAAGAAAGCACGGCTACGCTCTCCATAGCAATACTGGGCACCAAGATTAAACTTGCTTCTATCTTTGTAGATGCCATCCTGCAAAGTGTAATTGGTACCATCAAAACTAGGATAACCTAAGCTACCCCACTTCTGCAGACTGTAATCAAAGCCTACCTTCCACTGGTTGTTATGATTCCACATCACACCCGCACCAATCATGGTAGGCAACTTATAAGCCTTGTCAATAGAGTAAGCAGTGGTATCAGTAACACCATTCTGAGTATCATTAGAAATGATATTCATATCAGCAGAAGCCCCCAGACCATGTCCTGGCGAGAAGGTGACACCCACGGTAGCCCAATCTTTCTTTGAGAACTGATGGGTATACTGTACACCGAAATCAACCTTATAGCTGTTCACCTGCATAGAATAGTAACGGGTGAGGGTCTTGTAATAAGAATTGCTGTAGCTGTTTGATACACTTCTGTCTATACTACCCCAGAGATATGAGAAGTTGGCACCTACGGCCAAGCCCTTGACCGGTTCCCAACCCGCACCGATGTATGCCTGATGCAAACCACCATCGCCGGAATAAGTATTAGTATAGTAAGTTTCCTTGTCAGCATTCACCCATTCTGATGCAGAATAATTATAGCCAACATTGGTAAAAGGAATGATACCGAAGCTCATACCTACATGTGGCAGCAAGCGGAAGCCTGCAACAACATACTCAAAATTTGAGTTGTTGGCATTCTTCTTCACACCATTCTCTTCAAAATTTGTCACCTGACCAGAGATACCGGCATCAAGGATGAAAGTCATCGAATCAATCGAAGCATAAGATGCAGGGTTGAGATAGTTCACCTGATTATGCTCATGAAAGCCGAGACCGACTCCATTCATACCGCGATTAAAACCAGAAGTCTGGTCCGACAAGATGCCAAGACCATACTGGCTGTATGGCGAATTAGTACCACTTTGGGCATTAACCATAAGGGCTGACCCCAACAATAGGGTTGCTAAAAAAAGCTTTCTCATTCTTTAATAATCATTCAAAATTATATTCAGAGTGCAAAAGTATTAAAAAAAATCTAGAAAAAAGAAGGATAATTGAAAATAATAAGGTATTTTTGCATCGTGAAACGTTTTAAGCATATTTTTAGTGCCATTTTAGCAGTAATTTTAATCAATTTAACTACTGAAGTGGCTGCACAGGATTTTTCAAGAGACAAAGACTCTGATATTTCTGTGCAGAACAGTCGTGTCAATGAAGAAGCTACTGCGTGGCTCGATTCTGTTGACATTTCTCTCCTGACTTGCGGACCAGGTCAGGAGGTGTGGTCGTATTATGGACATACCGCTCTCCGCATACAGAACAAAGCTATGGGAACTGATGTTGCCGTCAACTGGGGTATGTTCAGTTTTAACCAAAGTTGCTTTGTACTCCGTTTTGTTTTCGGACTCACCGATTACCAGATTGGCATCTACCCTATGAGCGACTTCATTGCCGAATATGCACATGAAGGCAGATGGGTAAGACAGCAGCGCCTCCGTCTCTCCCGTACAGAGAAACTGGGAATTCTGAGAAGCATCGACAAGAATGCACAGCCGGAGAACCGCGTATACCGCTACAATTTCTTCTATGATAATTGTACGACCCGGGCACGCGAGATGATTCTCTCCAACATTGGGAACCAGAGTACCAACTTTAAAGATATCCCTACCACTTCTACCTACAGGGAAGAGATTCACAAACTCAACGGACAGCACCGCTGGGCAAGATTCGGCAATGACCTTCTTTTGGGTTGTCAGGCAGACCGCCCTATCTCACAAAGAGAATGGGAATTCTTGCCAGACAATCTGAGCAAAGACTTTGCCACAGAAGGAAGAACCGACTTTATTGATGCATCTCAGACTACAGACGGCAAAACCAATACAACAAGTGACAGCGGCTATATCACCCTGGTAGATGAAACATCCGATATTATCCCAGTCCAGGCACAAATAACAGACGATACTCCTGTTACACCACAAATGATAGCCATAGCCCTAGCAATCATCATCATAGGAACAACGGTAAGAGAATGTGTAAAAAAGAAAAACTACTGGTGGTTTGATGCCATCCTGCTTGTTCTGACAGGATTACCGGGACTGATTCTCTTTACCATGATCTTCTCGCAGCATCCTACCGTACAGATAAATTTCCAGATTCTGATACTGAATCCGCTCAACCTCATCTTTGCCTGGAAGACTGTCAAGAGGATGAAAGCAGGTCGCCAGTATTGGTATTTCGAACTCCTGGGATGGCTTCTGCTCATTGCCCTGTTCATGCAGATATGGCAGAACTATGCTGAGGGTATGAGTATTTTGGCACTTTCTTTGCTAGCGAGATACTGCGTCAAGTCGACCATGATGGATTTAAGTCCAAACAATTATGGTTTGCAGAAGCATATTGTAAAGAAATTTAGAAAGAATAAATAGACATTAAAATAATTAAAATATATGTAAGGAAACGATTGGCACAATATCGTTTTCCATACAGAAGAAGATAAACAACAATGATGGTAAACAGATATATCACAGCCCTTTTGGTTGTCCTGGCGGCAACCGGCATGGAGGCGCAGACTTATCAGCAGGCGCTGAAGTTTGCGCTTACGGATATATCCTACGATGAATTCATCCAGCAACCGGAGGCGAAGGCATTGGAGGAGGACATTCTCTGCGTGCTCAAAGCCATCAAAGCGGCATCAGAAGATGAGAGCATCGCAACGCATCATCCTATCCTGTCGGCAACACTTGTCGCCAATTCTTCTGACATTCTGACAGACATTCATTCACATATTTATTATGATTCCCCTACGGAGCATAGATACAAAGTTCCGTATGGGAGTATTGTTATTCGAGGTCCAGACTGCTGATTTTATGCTTTCAGTAAGCAAAACTCAGAAGATTTGCCATAAAAACAGGTAATAATTGGCAATTCCTTGCAGATTTACAGATATTTTTAGTAAATTTGCAAGCTAGTTATAAACAACAGGAGATTTTACTCCCAAACATCATCGAATAATAATAAAAAATAAATATACAATGAACTTTAACAAAATTCTCCAGTCATTGTTTGGCAACAAGTCAACTCGCGATATGAAGTTGATCCAGCCAATCGTAGAAAAGATCAAGGCAGAGTATCCTAAGATGCAGGCCTTAAGCAATGACGAACTTCGTGCAAAAACAAAAGAACTTCAAAAGTACGTACAGGAGTACGCCAAGGAAGAGAAGGCTAAGATTGCTGAACTCAAGGCTAAAATTGAAGACACTCCTATCGATGAGCGTGAAGGTATCTTCAATCAGATCGACAAGTTAGAGCAGGAAGCACTCGACAAGTATGAGGTAGCCCTCAACGAGGTTTTGCCTCAGGTTTTCGCTATCGTTAAGGATACTGCTCGCCGTTTCGCTGAGAACGAGGAAACAATAGTTACTGCTACCGACTTCGACCGCGAGCTGGCTTCTAATCCAGCTAACGACTTCGTTACCATCGATGGCGACAAGGCTATCTATCACAACCACTGGACAGCCGGCGGTAATGATATGAAATGGGAAATGATTCACTACGATGTACAGCTCTTCGGTGGTGTTGTTCTCCATCAGGGTAAGATTGCCGAGATGGCTACCGGTGAGGGTAAGACTCTTGTAGGTACAACACCTATCTTCCTGAATGCCTTGACTGGTAATGGTGTTCACGTCGTTACCGTGAACGACTATTTGGCTAAGCGTGACTCTGAGTGGATGGGACCTCTCTATATGTTCCACGGTCTCTCTGTAGATTGTATCGACAAGCACCGTCCTAATTCCGACGAGCGTCGCAAGGCATACCTGGCAGATATCACCTTCGGTACCAACAACGAGTTCGGTTTCGATTATCTTCGTGATAACATGGCTACCAACCCAGCCGATCTGGTACAGCGCCAGCACAACTACGCCATCGTCGATGAGGTCGACTCAGTGTTGATTGATGATGCCCGTACCCCATTGATCATCTCTGGTCCTATTCCAAAGGGCGACGACCAGATGTTTGAGCAGTATCAGCCATTGGTTGAGAAACTTTATGAGGTACAGCGCAAGCAGGCTACAGAATTGCTCGCCGAGGCTAAGCAGAAGATTAACGAAGGTACAAAAGCTAAGAATCAGGAACTCCTTGATGAAGGCTTCCTCGCACTCTTCCGTTCTTACAAGGCATTGCCTAAGAACAAGCCATTGATCAAGTATCTTTCTGAGGAAGGTATCAAGGCTGGTCTGCTGAAAACCGAGGAGTACTACATGGCAAACAATAACCGTGAGATGCCTAAGGCTACTGAGCCATTGTACTTCGTAGTAGACGAGAAAATGAATTCTGCCGACCTTACCGATAAGGGAACCGACTGGTTGGCTAAGCAGGTAAACGACAAGGAACTCTTCGTATTGCCTGATATCACAACAGAAATGAGTGAACTCGAGGCACGTACAGACCTTACCGACCAGGAGCGTCTTGACAAGAAAGACGAGATGCTGGCTCACTATGGTGTACAGAGCGAACGTGTTCACACCTTGCAGCAGCTCCTGAAGGGTTACACCATGTTCAATAAGGACGACGAATATGTTGTCATGGACGGACAGGTGAAGATTGTGGATGAGCAGACAGGACGTATCATGGAAGGCCGTCGCTGGAGCGATGGTTTGCACCAGGCTATTGAAGCTAAGGAGCACGTAAAGGTAGAGGCTGCTACACAGACCTTTGCTACCATCACACTTCAGAACTACTTCCGTATGTACCACAAACTCGCAGGTATGACCGGTACAGCAAGTACAGAGTCAGGTGAGTTCTGGGATATCTACAAACTCGATGTTGTTGAGATTCCAACCAACCGCCCTATCCAGCGTAAGGACTTGGATGACCGTGTATACAAGACTGCCCGCGAGAAATATCGTGCAGTTATCGACGAAATTGAGGAAACACGTAATGCTGGCCGCCCAGTCTTGGTAGGTACAACATCTGTCGAGATTTCTGAGTTGTTGAGCAAGATGTTGAAGATGCGTAACATTCCTCATAATGTATTGAACGCTAAGCTGCACCAGCAGGAGGCTCAGATCGTAGCCGAGGCAGGTCGCTCAGTAAACGGTAAGGGTGCCGTAACCATCGCTACCAACATGGCAGGTCGTGGTACCGATATCAAGCTGACTCCAGAGGTAAAGGCTGCAGGTGGTCTTGCCATCATCGGTACAGAACGTCATGAGAGCCGCCGTGTAGACCGTCAGCTCCGTGGTCGTGCTGGTCGTCAGGGTGACCCAGGTTCTTCTGTATTCTATGTATCATTGGAGGATAAGCTGATGCGTCTGTTCGCTTCAGAGCGTATCGCCAAGGTTATGGACCGTCTCGGTTTCGAGGATGGCGAGCGTATCGAGAGCCCAATGATCAGCAAGAGCATCGAGCGTGCTCAGCGCAAGGTTGAGGAAAACAACTTCGGTATCCGTAAACACCTCTTGGAGTATGATGACGTGATGAACCGTCAGCGTACCGTTATCTACGAGAAGCGTCGCCACGCCCTCATGGGTGAGCGTATCGGTATGGATATTGCCAACATCATCTGGGACCGCGTATTGAACATCGTTAACAACAACGACTTCTTCGGTGCCAAGGAAGAGTTCCTGAAAGTTCTCGCTATGGAGATTCCATTCAACGAGGATGAATATGAGAACGGCAGACGTGAGGATTTGGCAGAGCGTGCTTTCCAGGAGGCTATGGCTACATTCAAGCGTAAGACAGACCGCATCCAGGCTACAGCTATGCCTATCATCAAGCAGGTATACGAAAACCAGGGTGCTATGTACGAGCGCATCATGGTGCCTATCACAGACGGCAAGCGCATGTACAATATTCCTTGCAACCTCAAGGAGGCATACGAGAGCGAGGCTAAGAACGTAGTGAAGGAGTTTGAGAAGAGCGTTGTTCTCCAGATTATCGATGACGACTGGAAGGAGAACCTCCGCAAGCTCGACGAACTGAAGCACTCTGTACAGAATGCAAGCTACGAGCAGAAGGATCCTCTCCTCATCTTTAAGTTGGAGAGTGCCAAGGTTTGGGATGCCATGATCAATGACATGTACGACCGTATTGCAAGTATCCTGATGCGTGGTCAGATTCCAGTAATGGAGCAAGAGCAGCCAGTTCAGGAGGCAGCTCCTGAGCAGCACACTCAACAGAACTATGTAGAGAGCAAGGTAGATTTGGATGCAGAGCGTGAGGCACAGGAGGCAGCTGCAAACCAGGATACCCGAGAGGGCGCACAGGTAAACCGCACTCCTTACCGTGCAGAGCACATGCCACGTCCTAACGACCCATGTCCATGCGGAAGCGGCAAGAAGTTTAAGAACTGCCACGGCAGAAACCTGTAATCACAGAAAATGATGATGCTCTTATATGTAATAAGGTATAAGAACATCCATCATCAGAAATAATGATAAGAATACCTAGATTTGATGATACTCTCATCATTTCTAGGTATTTTTGTTTTAAAACTACATTATTGCTACCAAGTTGCAAAAATTATTAGTATTTTTGCAGTCGAAAAGAAAAAGAGTTGACCATGAGGTCATGCCCTAAAGAAAAGAACAAGATTAAAACAAGGAAAGATATATGAAATTATCAGAACTTAAAACAGGTGAAAGCGCCGTTATCGTCAAGGTATCAGGACACGGTGGCTTCAGAAAGAGAGTCATTGAGATGGGATTCATCAAGGGCAAGAAGGTAGATGTACTCCTTAACGCCCCACTCCAGGACCCAGTAAAATACAAGATTATGGGCTATGAAGTTTCTCTCCGCCACAGCGAAGCCGACCATATCGAGGTGGTTTCCATTGATGAAGCCAAGAACGATGCAAAGCTCAGCAAGGCGGAAGAAGAAGACCGCCAGCAGGTAATTGACTCAAAAATAGTAGATTCCAACGATAGCGACGAGCAGGCGCTCGGCGACAAGATGCTCGTGGCTGAAAGAAAAGACAATGCCAGCAACGAGGCTTTGGCTGAGCAGGAAGCAGAACGACTCCACCGCGTCATCAATGTGGCACTGGTAGGTAACCCAAACTGCGGTAAGACTTCCCTCTTCAACTTCGCATCGGGTGCTCACGAACGTGTTGGAAATTATAGTGGTGTAACCGTGGATGCCAAGGTGGGCGAAGCCGATTTCAACGGCTACCACTTCAATCTGGTAGATCTACCAGGCACCTATTCGCTTTCAGCCTATTCTCCGGAAGAACTCTATGTGCGCAAGCAGCTCATCGAGCATACGCCGGATATCGTCATCAACGTCATCGACACCAGCAACCTGGAGCGCAATCTCTATCTCACCACACAGTTGATAGATATGCACATCCGCATGGTCTGCGCCCTCAATATGTTTGATGAAACCGAGAAGCGTGGCGATAACATCGACTACGACAAACTGGGCGAACTCTTCGGTATCTCGATGATTCCTACCGTCTTCACCAATGGCCGAGGCGTGGACAAGCTCTTCGAGACCATCATCGAACTCTACGAAGGCAAGGAAGATTCCAGCGCTCACTACCGCCATATCCACATCAACCACGGACATGAGATAGAGCACGGCATCGAACATATCCAGAAATATCTGAAGGCAGATGATTCCATCCGCCAGCGCTACTCTACCCGATACCTCTCTATCAAGTTGTTGGAGAATGATAAGCACGCCGAGGAATACGTCAGCCATCTGAAATCGGCCAAGGAAATCTTTGCAGCCCGTGATGAGGCAGCCAAGCGCGTGAAGGAAGAAACCCTGGAGGATAGCGAAACCGCCATCATGGATGCCAAATATGGTTTTATCCATGGCGCATTGCAGGAAGCAGGCTATGAACCGGGCAAGGCGAAGGATACCTATCAGGTAACCCACCTCATCGACAGCATCCTGACCAATAAATATGTAGGCTTCCCAATCTTCGTTCTCCTACTGTTCATCATGTTCTCAGCCACCTTCGTACTGGGCGAGATTCCTAAGGGATGGATTGAGGACGGCGTGGCATGGCTGGGCGAGTTCATCAGCAATACAATGCCGGATGGACCAGTGAAGGATATGCTGGTAGATGGTGTGATTGGTGGTGTAGGTGCCGTGATTGTCTTCCTGCCACAGATTCTGATTCTGTATTTCTTCATCTCTTATATGGAGGATTCGGGATATATGGCTCGTGCAGCCTTCATCATGGATAAGCTCATGCACAAGATGGGCCTGCATGGCAAATCATTCATTCCGCTGATTATGGGATTCGGATGTAACGTACCTGCAGTGATGGCAACGAGAACCATCGAGAGTCACCGTTCGCGTCTGGTTACGATGCTGATTCTGCCATTGATGAGCTGTTCTGCTCGTCTGCCAATCTACATCATGGTCATCGGAACGTTCTTTGCCATCCAATACCGTTCGCTCATCATGGTATCGCTCTATCTCATCGGCATCTTCCTAGCCGTGATATTGAGCCGCATCTTTGCCAGTTTCGTGGTGAAGGGCGAAGATACCCCATTCGTTATGGAGCTGCCTCCTTACCGCTTCCCTACCTGGAAGGCGATAGGCCGACATACCTGGGAGAAGGGTAAGCAGTACTTAAAGAAGATGGGTGGTATCATCCTTGTGGCAAGTATCATCGTATGGGCTTTGGGTTATTTCCCTCATAATGAAGAACTTGATACCCAGGCTCAGCAGGAACAGAGCTATATCGGCAGAATCGGTAAGACCATCGAGCCTATCTTCACCCCACAGGGGTTCGACTGGAAACTGGATGTGGGCTTGGTTTCCGGTGTGGGTGCCAAGGAGATTGTAGCCTCAACAATGGGCGTGCTCTACAGCAACAACGACAGTTTCTCTGATGATCAGGATTACAACGATGAAGACGGAAAATACGAAGTCTTGAAGAAGCAGATGACTTCAGACCTGAAGAAGACCTACGGTTACAGCGATGCCGAGGCAGCAGCGAAGGCAACGCTCACCGCCTACAGTTTCCTCCTCTTTGTATTGCTCTACTTCCCTTGCATCGCCACCATCGCTGCCATCAAGGGCGAGACAGGCAGTTGGAAATGGGCAGGCTTCGCTGCCGGCTACACCACGCTTCTGGCATGGGTAGTATCAGCCCTGGTCTTCCAGATAGGAAGTTTGTTTATCTAATCAAGGTGTCTGCTTTAAGAAAACAAGCAAAGAGAGCGCACAACACCTGAACGACAGCCGCACAACAGCTGAGCGACGCTCGCACAACACCTGTTGTGCAAGCGCACATCAGCTGTTGTGCGGCTCACTATTTAATATATCCTGAAGACTTATTCAATATATCTGAAAGACTTCAAGTAACTGTTCGGAAGACTTATGTCATATCCTTGAACGCCATCAATCATATCCTTAAACGACATCAACCATATCATTAGAAGACATCAACCGTATCCTTATTCAAGATAATCTCTTTCCTACCTTTGCGGCAACAAACGCAATCATCAGACCCAGACAGGCGGCAATACTGATGGCAATGCGGAGACCGGTAGCCTCAGCAAGCCATCCGATAACCGGAGGTCCTACAAGGAAACCGAAGAAACTGATGCTCGAAACGATAGTAATGGCGATACTCGCCTTGATGGTTCCCAGTTTTCCGGCGATACTGTAACAGATAGGAACCGACGAAGAGATGCCGAAACCTACCAGCAGGAAGCCCAAGGTGGCAGGAATGAGATAAGGCAAGGCAGCAGCCAGCCACAAACCGCCCAATATCAAACCACCACAAACCTTCAATACTCTGGCTGGGCCGTATTTCGTAACAAACCCATCAGCCATGAATCTACCCAACGTCATCGCACCCATACCAGCCACATAGCCCGCACGGATAAAAGCCTCATCGGGTTTTACTACTGATGAAAAATATACGCTACTCCAATCGTAAACGGTACCTTCACAGAACATGCCTGCAAATCCCATCAGTCCCAAAAGGAACAGAATCGGGTCGATGGTCTTGAAAGAGAACTTTGGAACATCCTCCTCTTCTGCTTTCGCCATGGCATCATTAATCAGAAAGCGGAAACCGACAGCAATGATGAGAATACTCAGAGCCAGGATAGTTCCAAAGTGGACATCTATCGGGAGTAAAGTATTGGCAAAGATGGCACCGATGATACCACCGGAGAATCCACCCAGACTCCACAGACCATGAAACGACGACATGATGTTGCGCCCATACATCTTCTCTACCAGACATGCCTGCGTATTGGTGGCAATGTTCATCAGATTCGCCATCATTCCGAAAGCAACAAGACTCAAAAACAGATGAAAAACCGTAGTACTGCTACCGATGCTGAAAAGAACCAGGGCATAGAGCACCTCAGAGAGAACCAGCATCTTCTTGCTGCCAAATCTACTCACCAGGATACCCGAGAAAGCCATCATCAGAAGTTGGCCGATAGGAATGGCGAAAAGCACCGTTCCCAACTGGCCGTTGCTCAGATGCAACATCTGTTTTACATCCGGAATACGGCTTGCCCAACTGGCAAACACTACTCCCGGCACAAAATAATAAGCCGCAACCGCCACTCGCTTGCGCGCCAAATCACTTAAATTACTCAAACTGACTGTCATCCTTAATAATATACCTATTATAAATACTCATTTCTATTAGCGGCTGCAAAATTACAAAAAAAAAACAGAAAAAGACTGATATTTGAACAATAAATGTTGCGCCGTTTGAGATTTTTGCCGTACCTTTGCACTCAGAAAAAGAATTAAAAACAAACTAGCAATGAAGAAACAAACAATGATTACCCTGGCACTCGCCCTCACTCTGGCAATGCCTACCCTACCCGCCTTCGCCCAGAAGGCGATGAGCAAGAAAGAAATTGCCGAAAAAGAAAAGGCTTTCAAGAACCTTCAGCATCCTTGGAAGGGAAAGAAGGTGGCTTACTTCGGCGACTCCATCACAGACCCTAACATCAAGGCATCAAAAGTAAAATACTGGGGATTCCTGCAGGATTGGCTCGGCATCACCCCTTACGTTTATGGTGTGAGCGGCAGACAGTGGAACGATATTCCCCGTCAGGCAGACCAACTGCAGAAGGAACATGGTGATGATTTCGATGCCATCCTCATCTTTATGGGTACCAACGATTACAATAACGGTGTGCCTGTAGGCGAATGGTACACGGAGACTTTTGACTGCGTGAGAGTAGCCCGCCACAAGCCAAGCGAAATGGTACAGCGCCGCCACCGCCACTTCTGCATGGACAAGAATACATTGAAAGGCCGCATCAACATCGCCATGTCGAAGTTGAAGCAGATGTATCCTACCAAGCAAATCGTGGTGATGACTCCTGTGCATCGTGCTCTCTTTGCCAGTGGTGACAAGAACATCCAGCCAGATGAGATGTACGAGAATGCGCGTGGCATCTTCTTCGATGAATACGTGAAAGCTATCAAGGAAACAGGCAATGTCTGGGCGGTTCCGGTCATCGACCTCAACTCCCTTTCCGGTCTCTTCCCTCTTTACTATGCTGGTGCGCAGATGTTTAACAAACCGGATACCGACCGTCTTCATCCTAATGATGCCGGCCACTCCCGCATGGCTAAGACCATTATGCAGCAGCTATCTGCATTGCCTTGCGTCTTCTAGAAATCCGTGGCAATAGGTGGCAATAGGTGACAATAAGAATACGTCTTATTGCCACCCATTTCTTCCTGTGTATCAAACACTTACAATCTGCGTGGCAGATGTGACAATAAAATAGAAAAACTTTTTCCTACATACGCGATGTAATATAGCCATCAATATCGCTAAATGTCGTATCCAAGAACGTGAGTTCTGTCATTTTCAAAACATCAATCATACGATATTCCTTATACAGTTGGCGAGAAAAACGAAGTTCAAAGGCCAAACGCAAATCATCTGTTGCATCAGCCCCTTCCTCCTGCTTTGCCTCTTTACCCGTAATGGTTCTCATTCGTACAATCTCATACACATCACGAATCCCCTTACCCTTAATATATGGCACGAAATAATGAAGATCCTGCAATGCTATGGTTGACGGGAACTTGGCACCCGTATAATATAAGGTGGCAGATTGATTCAAAAAACTCTTTTCATACCCACGCCGATGACTCGGACGAACCACACCAACCAACACCCGATTATCCACTTCCATTACAGTTCCCTTCTGCGGAATCACATGTTGCACAGTATCCTTCGCCTTCGTTTCTATCAGTTCCCGGATAAAACCTTCAAGCAACTTTCTGTTTTCGTTATCGTTCGGACGAAGCGGAAAAGCACCTATGTTCACCTCCGTGATAGTCTGATAGAACTTTGAAACCTCCACCTTCGCCGGTTCACCATCACCAGGAAAAAGAATGTATCCACCTATCACCTCCTTCTTTAATGGAGCCTCAACATAATCACGATAATAAATGGCATCACGATAACGATGCATCTGATTGATGGCATCATCCGGCGGCACATCTACTCCACTCGCATTCTTGCTGGCTATCCGATATTTCGCATCGAAGAGATAAGTCATCTTCATATCTTTCTGCAGATCATTCTTGGTAAGTTGCAAGACAATATCCGGTTTCTGAGGAACCGTTGGCACTATCAGATTCTGCATTCCAATACTATCATTGGTCTGTTCCGTACTTTTCGGATTATATACCAATTCGGCAAGTTCTACCCCATCTTTTCTAAAGAGAACACGAGAATGTTCTCCCTTGCCCAACTCCCAGGTAAACAGACCATTCAGTTCCATTCGATTGCGATGTTCCACATCATCCTGATCCAGATTCAACTCCTTCTTCACTATGTGGCTCACCTCTATGAAACACCATATTTCATAAAGCGTGGCGATGTCCTTGGATTGCAACCGATAGATGCCTTCATTTAGAGAGTAAGCCTTACGGAGCAAATTCCAAGTACGATAAACCTGACTATATCCCATAGCTTTCTGAAGAACCATACTTTCCTGGTTCAACCCCTTAAAACGCCCAACGGTTCGGAAGAAAGAATTTTTCCTTAACCGATTCAGGGAAACATAAGTTGCCTGAAGTTCTTGCTTAGTAGCATCAGAAACCTCCTTAACCTGCTCTATACGAGTTTTTAAGAGTTCATACTTACCCGTAATCTGCGATAAAGCAAATTTCAGAAATCGATTTTCCTGAGTATCATTCGACTCTATTTTTTCGGTGATACGATAAAGATGAGCGGGTTCTTTGCGATGCTCAGCTATTTCATTTTCAAGAGACATAGGAACTCGGCGCACCTTATCTGCCCGCAGATAAGTTTCCCTGCCATGCAAGCGATGACGTGGTCGGTCGATAATGTGCCGACAAGCCTCCAAGAACTTCTTTTGTTCACCAGCAAAGATACTCCACCATATAATCTCTGGTGTTTCTCCCTGTTTATCAGGAGCAAAGCTATGATAGGTCCGTTTTAGAAAATCAAGCGAGAGCATCCGATACTCTTGCTCAATATCCTCTACAATTTTCTTCCAATGAGAATGATAATCCAATTTGGTACTCAACACCTCGAAGGAGAATGAAAACTTTCTTTTGATGAGCTCAGAAGATACACCATCTGATTTCTTTCTCTTAACAATATAATCAAAACAGATTTCAGAACGTCCTATCTCATTGTCGAAATTCAGAAAGCCAGCCAACATACCATGACGGAAACTGAACCTGTCGTTATCATTCTGCAAGATGGAACCAAAATGTGCCTCTACAATCTTGGCATCATTCTTTTCCTCAAACTCCACCCATATCGGATAGTCTGCATTATCAAAGAATATGGCAGGAGCAGAAGAATCTTTTAATATCACCTTAGAAGTGGATTGGTCATTCAAATACCGCTCCACCAGTTCAACACCATCCGACCAGGAATATGTGGAGGAAAGTTTGTCTTCCCCCACATTCCTCTTCGCTTTATCCCAAATAGCATCAAACTTGGTGCATTCTATGGTCATCACAAAGTCGTGATGCTTGATTCTTAAAAGTTCCATTACCGTTAACTCCAAAAACTAGTATAACCAGAACTAAGTTTCTTTTCCATTTCATCCAATTTAGCCAGAGAAACAGAACTATCTCTCATGTTTTCCGGCAACATCTTCGAAACAACTTCCTTTAAAGAAGCGAGCAACTCCGCCTTTACCTTCTCCTCATCGCCTTCTATTCTAGATAGGATTTTCATAGAAGTAATCTCATCCAAAGCACGGGCCACGACTTCATTTTGCGTCATTTCCAAACCTTGGCTATTTTTACGATAAGGCAAATTATTGACCACATAGAGCAGGAACTCGTTACGGGTTCGATAAGCAATCTTAAAAGGTGTACCTTCCAATACTGCATTGATTTCCTGTAAGTACTGTATCGCCTGGTTGCAAACCTCCTGGTTTTCCTTATACACGTCAACACCCTCCACCTTATCTCCTACCAAGTCTTCAAAGTTGAGTTTTCCTATCTGTTCGTGTCGGGAAGTTAATCCACCATATAAATCCACCTCATTCATTTCGATGGTCATGGCTCTGTCGAGAACTTTTCGGGAGAAGGAAAAGGTTGTTTCGTCCATATTGACGGTTCCCACGATAATGAGGTTCTGAGGGATTGTTAATCGCTTTCCACCTTCTTCTTTCAAATATAGATTTCTTTCTTCGTCATTATCTGCAAAGAGTTGATCTATCAAATTTTTATAAGCTTCAGTCTGTTCATAATCAACAATCGGATCCGTTACAACAACGCCATCTTCATCAACCGTCCTGCTTTCTATCACACTCAAAAACTCAGCAAAGTATTGTTCTACAGGAGCAAGATTCATCTCATCCAGACATAAGAAATAAGGATGCTTTGGGTCATGGATAGCCTTAACCATAAATCGGAGAAATGGGCCAACTACAAAACGTTCGCCATTAATTCGGCTTACATACCCAATAAGTTCAGATGAATCATGCCAATTAGGCTTCACCTGTACCATTTCAAAGTTCTTTGGTTTATGTTCCTTATATTCAGGAGAATCAACATCCCAGCAAGCACGAGCCAATTCACGAACGATTCTACTTTTACCCGTACCAGAGATACCTGCCAAGAGAAGGAAAGGCTTCGACTTGATAGCTGTGATATAAGGGCGATACTTATATTTGATTGAACCTTTATTTTTTGAAGATATCTCTTTATCAACAAACAATTCATCGATATCAGCAGCAGATATACTACAAGCTTCTAAATCAAACTTCTGAATATATTTATTTAAGCAAGAAAGAAAGATTTCTTTATCCGCCAAAATGAAATCAATTAACTTTTCTGTAAAAATATCCTGTAAAGCAACAAGTATAGCCTCGTAATTATCACCATCGGGAATTGAGACATCTCTTAAAATCCATATAATAAGAGCTACATATAATTCTTTGTTTTCAACATATGCAGATAAATTAGAATAATACTCCTCATTACGTATCAAAACCCCATTACGAATTAAAAATAAAGGCTTATTACCACGTTTTGGATAACTAAATGTTTCTGATGAATTTACAAGAGAAGCACTAACTTGTCCAGCAGAATAAAAATTACTTCCAACACAATAATCTCCAGCATGTGATTTTAAAGGATGGAAGAAATTAGTAGTGTACATTCCTTCACATACACTACAAATCTTTCCTACATAAGTAACAAAAGCTCTTTTGTCTGTCAAATTACGAGTATCACAATCTCTATTATGCGTACAAAAGAACATATCCAAAGCCAAAAAATGCCTAATCGCACTTACTTTTTGAGTAGCACCTTGCAAACTCGGATTTTCAGACAAACGAGAAAGGCATTCATATGCCTTTAATACTGATTTTTTTGAAAAATATCTCATATTTATTCCTTAGGTAATACTTTTAATAATGCATATCCCAACACCCATGCAAGTACAGGTGGAACAGCATTTCCTATCACTTTATAACGAGATTGAAGTGGTATAGAAGTAAAGAGATAATCATCTGGAAAAGACTGAATTCTCGCACATTCACGAACAGAATATCTTCTATTCTCTACAGGATGTGTTATACCACATTTATCGGGTTGAGCTGAAGCGGTAATCGTTCCATTAATTTCCCCAAAAGCAAATCTTCTGAAAAATTTAGGTGCATGATACTTCTTTGGATTATCAGCTATTTTTTTGAAACGTTCCGTTAGAAGTTCATAAGGAATATCCTTCCACGATCTACCTTCAAAGCAAATTGACGGTAAATCAGAATAGCGGTATCCATCTTTAAAATATCTAAAAGCATCTAGCCCATGAGTGCATCCACCTATCAAGTCAACGGTATGCTGCGTTCCAGGACTATAAGGCCAAACATCAGAATCTGCCACATCACTAATATTTTGTAATATTCGCCCTAATAATAGTTCTTCTTTTTTTCCAAAATGCTCTGAAGGTATTTCATTTTCTTCCACTATTTCTTTCATCAGCCCAAAATCAAAAGTAGGAATTCCTAAAGACTTATCAATACCAACCATTAAAACCCTGTATCGTTTTTGAGGTACTCCATAGTCAGATGCACATACTAAATGCATAGATACATCATATCCCAACAAGTTCATCCGCTTTTCGATTTCTTGCGGTACTGTTGTTACATTATCTTCCATCTTAGAAGACAAAATACCACGGACATTTTCAAAGACAAAAGCTTGAGGACGATGTCCATTATCGATTTTTCCTCTAATAACACGTTCACATTCAGCAAATAAAGTTCCACGACCACTAGTGTCATTTACTCCTTTTCGGTTACCTGCATTTGAAAAAGGCTGGCAAGGAAAGCCTGCCAATAAAATATCAAAATCTGGAATTTCGGAAACTTCGACATCACGAATATCTGCCAAAATACTTTCTACACCATCTTTCGTCAATAAATGATTTGCATTGTAGCAAGTATAAGCATCTTGATCAAAGTCATTTGCAAAAACGATTTTTGTATTTAGTCTTTCGAAATAATGTTTTCCAAAATAGAATCCACCAGTAAAGCCTAAATCAAGTCCGCCACATCCAGAAAATAAAGACGCAATTTTTTTGGGCATATTGCACAACGATTTTAGGGAAACTATTACTAATTTCCCTTGTTACTAACTATTTTGAAGTGACAAATACCCACATATAAATACAAGAGCATAACCCATGAGTACATAACTCATGCGCTACACTGTATTATATAATGAATCTATAAAAAGGATATATTGCCGCTATAGATGAGCGTTGAACTTCATTCAGAGAATGGGCTAACACATAATGCCCGAGAGATAGATACAAAAGAAGCGCAGGCTTCCCTTATCTATACTCTCGGGCATTTGGCGTGGCCCATTCCTAACAGATAAGTTCAGCCCACGCTATAGCGCAGGCATTCACTTATTCTATGTTAGGAAATACGTCTTTAAATCGCCAAATTTCGAGAGTATTCCGAATATCGTAAACGCTTTGTATATTATTATATTATATGTCTAAAGTTTATTCTTTCTGTTTCTTATTATTCTATTTTATTTGTTCAACTTATGTTACAAGGGAGCAGCCACCTGCGGCAACCTCTCCCCTTTTCGAGGGCAAAGTTACAAAAAATAAATGAAATATGCAACTTAATACCTCAAAATATCTTTTACCGAGTAAATTTTACTTGAAGCATCAAAAGAGAAATACTGGTCGTCCATAATCATATAATCCTCTCTCTGCTTCTTACTCAGACTCTTAATATCGGGAAACATGGATATCGGAACTATCACTTCTCGACCATCAGATATGCAAATTGAAGCTCATTTTTTCCAATCGGTGATTGGAAAATGTTTTGGAAAGCCTTATAGAATCTTGTTAAGTTCTATAAACAACTCTTAGCAAATCTCTTGCTATATGTATTATTAATAGAACAAATACACATTTTTTATATAAAAGTTTGGAGAATACAAAGAAAACTTGTAATTTTGCAGCACATATAATAAATTAATTAATAGGAGGACATAAATATGGCAACAGCAATAAAAGCAATCCCTACTTTACATGGCGAAGATGCAATTCGCTTTCGTGAGGAAATGGAAGCAAACGAAAGAGCATTTCTTTCAAGATCGAAAAGGGATAGAAATAAAGACCCCTTTGTTATAAAAATGAGAGAAATGTTACGCAAATCTGGATTAAGATAATTAAGAAATACCAAACTCATGTATTGTGACTTATTGGCAGAAGATTAATGAAGCATTTAAAGAAACTTAGCTTAAAACAGAAGAAATCATGATAAACGACAGAAGACAACTGGCTGACGTGTATCAGCAAACTATAGATATTGTACTGGAGGGACATTACACCTCTGAGAATGGGGAGGAAGTGAAACTGCCCGACAACACGAAGATGCTGAAGGGAAGCAGATTCTATACCAAGCCACTGGATGCTTCAAACATACCTATCCTTGCAGATGGTTCCACCAAGATCATCGTGAAGAATGACGACAGCATCCATTGCGGTCATCAGTTGCAACAGGAAGGATACAATCCCGTGGTTCTCAACCTGGCAAGCCGTCGCAACCCGGGCGGTGGCGTGAAGAACGGAAGCCGGGCACAGGAGGAGAGCCTCTTCCGTAGCACCAACCTCTTTCTCTCTATGTATCGTTATGCAGAATATGCAGAGGATTACGGTTTGGAGAAAAGCAAGTTCCAATATCCGATGCCTGTGAGATTCGGAGGCATCTATGTTCCAGACGCTACTGTGTTCAGGGGTGGAGCCAAAGATGACTTTGCCTTGCTCGATACTCCTTATTATATGTCGTTCGTGACAGTAGCTGCCATCAATCATCCAGATTTAGATAGAGATGGAAACATCTGTGAAGAAGATGCCGCATTGACGAAAAACAAAATGAGAACGATGCTGCGCGTCGGTTTGCTGAACGGACACGACAGCATCGTGCTCGGTGCATTCGGTTGCGGTGCCTTCCACAATCCTCCGAAACATATCGCAAGACTGTTTCACGAAGTCATCGACGAGAAGGAGTTCAAGGACAAATACAAGCTCATCGCCTTCGCCATCCTTGAAGACCATAACTCGCCAAGAGGTGGAAACCTGCAACCCTTCATCGAGGAATTCAAGTCATAAGCTCCCACAGATTTGGCTTTCCCTTCGGCCGCCGATTTTCAATTCACAGATTTACACAGATGGGGCTTGATTAGCAGTAATCAATGCCTCGTTTCTCACACTCTCCTCGCAGGGCGGCGAGGAAGTAGCTGCGTTCGCTGCCCCAACCACGAACCTTGCGCTCATGATCTATGGTCTGCTTCAAACGCTCATCGCTGTAAGCGGCAAAGCGGGCTGCATACTCTGAAATTCTTGACTCGGCATAACCTGCACCAACAGTTGATGACTCAGCATTAGCTGCCTTAATTGTTGATGACTCGGCATTAACTGCCATTACACTCTCATTGTTCTTTAAATCTGAATTTGGATTCATAAAGATAATTATTTTAAGTTGTTAAACACTTACACATTCTTTTACCACCGTGGTTATCTCTATGCGAAACTCGGTTGGTGTGCCGCAACTGGGCAACTCTTAATGCTTGATTTCGGGTGCAAAAGTACATCATTATTCTGAAACCACCAAATTTTTTCGGGATTATTTTTCTTGTTTTTTTCCTTCTTCTAAAGAAGAAGATTCTTCGGGGTAGCAGATAGTAAGGAAGAGAAATCCTTTAATGGTTAAACTTTCCTATATTTGCATTATAATAGTATTATAATAATAAAATTATAATTACCTTTGTAAATTGACAATCAGAAAGATACAAACAATTGAAATATAAAAACAAAGAATGATATGATACAGCAAGTAGAATTTTCATTGCGTCCGCTTCCTCGCGGCTTTCACCTCGTAACCAACGAGGTGATGAGGAACCTGCCAGCGCTGCCTAAGACAGGGATTCTGAATCTCTTCGTAAGACATACCAGTTGCGGATTGTCGCTGAACGAAAACTTCGACCCAGATGTGAGACATGACTTGAAGGGTATCTTCGAAAGACTGGTTCCGGATGGCGACCCAAGATACCTGCACCAGGATGAAGGACCGACGGATATGTCGGCCCATGCCAAATCAAGCATGGTGGGTGTATCGCTCACCATTCCCATTACAAACGGCAGATTAAACCTCGGAACATGGCAGGGGATCTACCTCTGTGAATTCAGAGAGGGAGGCGGAAGCCGACACCTCATCGCAACGATTATCGGGGAATAAAGATAAAAACGAGGATGTTCGCACATCCTCGTTTTTACGTTAACATAATCATTTATTCTATCGCGTCCAATTCCGCTTCATCCTCTTCCTTCTCCTCTTTCTTTCCGAAATTAGGATCAATCTTCAGGAAAGCAGTAACCAGGAAGGTGATGGCGCAACATGCCATCACGATGATGAAGAACATGCGGTAACCTACCATATCCTTCAGATATCCAGAAACCATGCCCGGCAGCATCAATCCGAGATAGGAGATGCCCGTACAGATGGAATAATGGGAGGTCTTGAACTTTCCCTGACTGTAGAACAGCATGTAGAGGGTAAGAACCGTGAAGCCCAGACCATAACCCAACTGCTCGACAAAAAGACAGCTGGAAACCACGATGAGGTTGCTGTTGAGCGAATAACTCAGATAGATGTAAACCACATCAGGCAAGGTGATGGCGCAAACCAGAGGCCAGAGCCATTTCTTCATTCCATCCCTGCTCACCAGAATACCACCAAGAATTCCACCCAGCAGCAAACCTATCAATCCCACAGTACCGTTGGCAAAGCCATATTCCTGAGGTGACAGTCCCAGTCCACCCTGCGAATTAGGACGGAGGATGAAGGTCTTGGTCATGGTGTTCAGAAGCGCTTCAGGGAATCGGTAGAGCAAGAGAAAGAGCATCACGCAGACGGTTTCACCCAATCCGAACTTCACGAAGAAGGTGCGGAACATGTTCTTCAGTTCATGAGCCACTTCACCCACCGTTCTGTCGGTCTGCACATCATCCTTCGGGCGAGGCATGAAGCGGCTGTGGTAGAGCCACAAACCGATGAAGATACCTGCCAGTCCGTAAAAGATAAGCGCCCATGAGAAGCGAATCTGGTTGCGGAAGAGAACCTGAAGCACACCTGCCAACATCACCAGAAAACCATTCACAAAGATGATGGCGAGGCGGTAGAAGGTATTTCGCAAGCCCACAAACTTGGTCTGCGTATGTTCATCCAGCTCAATCATGTAGAAACCATCTGCCGAAATGTCGTGGGTGGCACTACAGAAGGCGATGAGGAAGAAGAAGCACATCGTTGCCTGGAACCAGAAGGCGGTAGGCAGCGAGAAGGCGATGCCAGCAAGGGCAGCTCCAATGAGTGCCTGCATGGTGAGCACCCACCAGCGCTTAGTCTTCAGCAAATCTATGAACGGACTCCACAAGGGCTTGATGACCCAGGGCAGGGCGAGCCATCCGGTATAGAGACCCACCTCAGCATCGGTCAGCCCCAACTGCATGTACATCACCACAGAGAGGGCGGTTACGATGACGTTGGGGAGTCCTTCGGCAAAATAGAGGGTCGGAATCCATGCCCATGGACTCCGACTGTTTTTCTTAGTTACCATTTTACATCACTATTTATAAAGTTTCTTGATTTCAGCACCCTGATAGTAGTGCAGCAGGATGGCATCATAATGATAACCCTGCTCGCCCATCACGGCAGCACCAATCTGGCAGAGACCTACTCCATGCCCCCAACCGGCTCCGATGAGTTCGAAACGCTGAGGCACTCCCTGTTCATCCTTATCATATTTATCCACCACGAAGGCTGAACTCAGCAGATGACTGTCGCTCAGCGTACGGCGTATTTCGAGTTCCTTACCGATGGTAAAGATCTTCTCTGTTCCGATGATCTGGAGCTTGCTGATTCTTCCACTCTTTCCGCGCTCCACGGCCTTCATGTCTAGGATGGCACCCAGGTCCATCTTCAGTTTGTCGGCGATGAGCTGCTGCAACTTCTCCTGGCTGAGCGTTTCCTTCCAGCGGTAGAAATTGACGGTTTCCTGATCATAGTCGTTGAGCACTTCTGACAGGATTTTCTTGTCCTGCGTGTTGCAGAAAGCTGGCGGATTGAAGCGGATCCATTTCTCAGCCTCCTCCTCATTGGTCAGATTAGGCAGTGTATGTTCCACGCCCAGGGCAATGTCGCGAACCGCCGTGAGATAAGTCTTCGGCGTGTCCTCCCAGCAATACTGGAATTCCTCGGTTATTCCGCCGCAGCATTTCGAGAATCTTGCATCGCAGATTTCGTCGCCGTCCATCAGAATCTGTCCCTTGGTCTGGCGGATGGCTTCAGCTACATGGGGCGATGTTTCCTTGGTGATACCCTGGTAGCGCTGGCAGTGGTCGTCGGCACATACATCAAAGAGGGTGTGGTCTTCGCGGTCGTACCAGCGGATGAGCGTATCTTCCTTCTTGGTGAAGGAGAAGAAGTTGTTGCCGCTCTCAGCCACCTCTCGGCGCTTCTTCATCTGTGCCAGGAGCCATGAACGAGAGATGACGGCGTGCGCCTTCAGGAGTTCGAGACTCGAAGTGGCACTCATTTCACTGCTGATGACGCTCTCCAGATATTTCTCTACAGGCAACTCATTGATTGCCACAATCTTATCCGATTCTACCACAAAGCGGAGCGTGCCCAGGAAGGTTTGGGTTTCCTTGCGCTCCCAGTGGAAGTTGACACCGATGGTTACGTCGCTCAGCGAAAACGAGGCGTCGGCACTCTGCGGATGGAAGGTGAGCTGGCTGTACTGGTTGCCGTTCCAGAGCACACCGCCCTCTGAGAATTCTACCACCTGTTCGCCCAGCACCTTTTCGCCCTTGGCAAGATAAGGTTTGTTGAGCGAGAAATGGATCTTCTGCGCACTCACAATGCCCACCGTTACGTCGGGCTGCTTACCTTTATTATATAAGGTGGAAGAGGCTTCGGCTGCATCCTCGGCATCCTTAGATGCTTTCAGTTTGGCGATGATGGCGTTCATCTTTTCTTCCGAAACGCCACATTCCTGCAGCAGCGAGAGGGCTTTCTCCTCGGTCAGCTTTCGGAAATCTTCCTCACGAGGGGTGATGATGAGTCCGCTCATATCCAGTGCTCCCGGCGAAACCACAAACTGGGCGTCGCCTTCGGCAAAATAGGCTTCCGGACGGTGCTTTTCTCTCGGAATGACCACGCTGATGAATTCCTCGCCCTTGCGCCAGGAGATGATGTTCATCATCGGTTCGGTTTCGTCGCCACGCTGAGGCATTGCCTTGTAGAGACGGCGGAAGAGGGCCTCATCGCTCTCAGCACTCTTCGAGATGATGACGAAGGCGGGAACGATGAAGTCGCGAACCACTGAGATTTTCTCCTCATCATTGAGAGAGATGATGTCGGTCAGGTTGCGGGAGAGACGCTGCCAGTTGGTCTGAAGAGGAAGGATGCCGTTGGTTCCTGCCTGGAAATGAAGATGGTCTGGAGCCGATGCACCACACTTCGGACCGTTGTAGAACACCATCAGGTCGCTGTGCAGACTGATGAAGCGGTGCATCTCGCCGTAATTCTTATAGATGAGCTGAGGCTGATGCTTGCGTGCCGGAATGGTGAAGTGGACTGGCAGAATCGGGAACGGATTCACCAGAAGATGGAATTTCTCGTCTATCTGCTTCGACATCTGTTCCTTAGGACGGTTCTTGTCGCAAAGGAAACAAGGGCGCTCGCCCAGGGTTTTCTTATCTATCTTGGCGCCCGTACTTACGATGCGGGCTGGGTTCCACTGCAGTTTCAGCTGGTCGGAGAATTGGCGGGTTTCTACATGCTTGAGGTCGCGGAAGCGGTGGCGCGCATCGGTCCAAACCTCCAGCTGACGGTTGAAGAAACGCGAGATGCTGCTGTCTTCCATAATGTCGGCCTTGCCCTGCAGCAGGTGCTGGCGTGCCTTCAGTTCCATGGTGCGCAGGCGGTCCTTATACAGGTTGTTGGCGTTCACCTTCTCTACGCTGAGGGCTGCATCGCTGTTACCTCCCCAGCGGCGGCAGAGGTAGAGTTCGTCGTAGATTCTGCCGATGCGATAACGGCGCGAAAATGCCAAGCCGAGCGCATAATCCTCACCATACGAGGTGTTAGGAAACTGGATCTGTCTGACCAGCGGAGTAAAGAAGGCGCGCGGAGCACCCAATCCGTTGATACGCAGCGCATTGTTACATCCGTTTTCATCGGTCCACTCCTTGTGGTCTATCAGTCCCGGTGGCAGGGTGTTGAGGTCGAAGTCGCACATGCGGTACGAGCCGATAATCATGGCTGCCTTCTGCTTGTAGAAGGCATCTACTATCTTCTGAAGTGTCTTTGGTGAAGAATAGAGGTCATCGCTGTCAAGCTGTACAGCAAACTTTCCGCAGAAACTGCTGTTGATGGCTTCGTTCCAGCATCCGCCTATTCCCAGGTCGGTTCTCTCCGGCACAATCTGTATCAGGTTGTCGACTTTAAGTTCATCCAGTATTTCGCCGGTGCGGTCGGTAGAATGGTTGTTTACCACAATGACGTTAAACTTGAAGCTTGCCTTCTGTCCCAGCGCACTCTTCACGGCATCAGCCACCGTCTTTTCACGGTTGAAGACGGGGATGATGACAGATGCCTCGTATTCAAAATCCTGCTCACCGAAGTCGGGCTGGCGGTAGAAGGTGGTGTCTATCAGGGCGCCCACCTTGCCCAAATGCTGGGTGCATGCCTTTTCCATCTCAATCTGCACCTCGCGGTTGCGCGGGTTTACATAGTCAAACTGCTTCTCGCCGCTCTTACGGGTGTCGAGTTCGGCTTCTGAATAGAGGAATTCGTTGAGATGGAAGATTTCGCCCACGCGGCTCAGATAGAGACGGAGGTCGTAGAGGGCGGCAAACTGATACTCTTCGCAGTCGGGTTGGGCGATGTAGTCGGCCAGCGCCTGTGCCTTGATGCACCAGAGGCTTCCAAAGTCGAAGTCATCTCGCAAAGAACCTGACTGGTAGTCAATTACCGGATGTTTCTCCATTTTGCCTTCCACCATCTTGTAGTGGTCGGCGTAAACCATGACGGCATCCGTATCATCTGCCACTCTGAGGAATCGCTCCAGCGTGTTGTTTCCCCATCCTATGGTGGTGTGGCGGGTACAGATCATCACGTAGTCGGCATCTGTATTTTCAGCGATGCTGACAATGGTGTTACTGCTTTCCAGGCGGTCGGTGATGACAAACGTACATCCTTCGGGCACCTGATGATGAGCGGCAAAATCAGCACTCACCAGGAAGTGGATATGCTGTACTGTCTTGTACTCATGAAGCACCGACAAGGCATTCTGCGCATCGTCGATGTATTCGCAAGGCAAGAAAAGGTCTATTTTTTCTCTCATTTTCTTACGTTATTTTTGTTCACTTCAGCCCTTTTCGGGGGGCTAAATCTGTGTTTTTTATCTTTATTTTATCTTATTATATTAAAATATGTGGCAAAGATACTAATTTTTCGGCAAAAAACACTATCTTTGCAGTATGAATAATGAAAAAAAATATCTTTTGGGCCTTACACTTGCCGAATTGAAGCAGGTGGCAAAGGACTTAGGCATGCCCGCCTTCACCGGTGGGCAGATGGCGAAGTGGCTCTATGAGCAGCATGTGAAGAGCATTGATGAGATGACCAACATCTCGAAGGCGAACCGTGCCAAACTCGCTGCCGAATACGAAATAGGATGCTTCGGATATTCCGATGCACAACATTCGGTGGATGGTACCATCAAGTACCTCTTCCCTACCCGAAGCGGCAAATTTGTCGAGACGGTTTACATCCCCGACAAAGACCGCGCCACGCTGTGCGTTTCTTCGCAGGTGGGATGCAAGATGAACTGCCTGTTCTGCCAGACCGGCAAGCAGGGGTTTGAGGGCAGCTTGCCTGCAGGCGACATTCTGAACCAGGTTTACTCGCTGCCGGAGGTGGACAAACTTACCAACATCGTGTTCATGGGTCAGGGCGAGCCGATGGATAATCTCGACAATGTGCTGCGCGCCACAGAGATTCTCACCGCCGCCTACGGCTGGGCATGGAGCCCGAAGCGCATCACGGTAAGTTCGGTGGGCGTGAAGAACAAGCTGAAGCGGTTCCTGGAAGAGAGCGACTGCCATGTGGCCATCAGCATGCACGACCCTATCCCTTCTGAGCGCGCTGAACTGATGCCTGCCGAAAGGGGCATGGGCATTGAGCAGGTAGTAGAACTGCTGAGGAACTATGATTTCTCTCATCAACGCCGCCTGAGTTTCGAATACATCGTCTTTAAGGGCGTAAACGACAGTATGCAGCATGCCAAGGCCATCATCAAGCTGGTGAAGGGACTTGACTGCCGCTTCAACCTGATTCGTTTCCACCAAATTCCAGACATTCCTCTGCAAGGTGTGGATGATGAGAAGATGGAGCAGTTCCGTGATTACCTCACCCAGCATGGTGTCTTCACCACCATCCGTGCCAGCCGCGGCCAGGACATCTACGCCGCCTGCGGTCTGCTCAGCACCTCGAAGAAAATCGGAGAAATCCGTGAGCACGAGGATGAAGAGAAGATGAATAAGTAAGGAAAGGTGGGGGAAAAATGGTTAGAGAATCTTTAAAGATCCTACTTGCCGGCTGTCTTTTGTTCCTTTTTCTGGCAAGTTGCAGCCCGGGAGGAGGAAGAAACAGAAAACTGCCCAAAAGCACAGGACAGCCTTACGAGGTGGTACTCAAGGGAGATACCGACAGCATCGTTACGAAGATACTGACGGAAGAGGTGCCAGCCCTGCCCCAACCCGAACCGCTCTGCCGGCTCATCCAGGTTAAGAAGGGCAAGATCCACGACAGCTACCTGCTCGTAAGAACTCGCATCGTAGTGAACATCCCAGCAGCGGAATTCTCAGTCAGGCTGAGCCGCAACGAGAATGCTTCACCGCAGACCGTCATCCGCATCTCTGCCCGCTCACTGCAACAACTCAGAGAGAAACTCAACCCCGAGAAACTGCGCCAGCTCGTAGATGAGACTGAACTGGAGCACCTCGCCTCCATCATCTCCACCAACCCGAGCAAGCAGAACCGCGAGATGCAGCAGCTGGTAAAGAAGAACTTCGGCATCAGCATGATCATCCCTGCCGAAATGCAAGCAAGCAAGAAGGCGAAGAACTTCATTTGGATCTCAAACAACGCCAGCTCGGGCATGAAGAACCTGCTCGTAATGAAAGTGAAGAGTGAAGAACGAAGAGTGAAAAATTCAGATGCTTTTTCACCTCAAGAGAAGCAGCAGATTGATAGCATTCTCCGAACCAATATGCCCGGCGAAACCGATAGCATGTACATGATAATCCCGGTCCTTTCAGAAAAAGGACTCTGGGAGATGAAGGGCGACGCCATGGGAGGCCCCTACGTGATGAGGCGCATCCGCCTGAGAAAAACGGGGAATGAAATCATCATCATCGGCTTCGTCTATGCGCCCGAAATGAAAAAGAAAATATTAATCAAGCAGCTAGAAGCTGCGATTTCTACTATAAAATAAAACGATAAATGGACAGCAAAAAAATTAGAGTGGCCATCACTCACGGAGATACCAACGGTATCGGATACGAACTCATTTTTAAGGCATTCAGTGAGCCAGAGATGTTGGAGTATTGTACCCCTATCATCTACGGTTCGCCTAAAGTGGCAGCTTATTACCGCAAGGCGATGAATCTGCCTGCCCAGTTCTCCATCATCCAGAAAGCAGAAGATGCTGAAGACGGAAGAATCAACCTCCTGCCAGCTGTAGACGAGGAGGTAAAGGTTGACATGGGCATGCCTACTCAGGAATCGGGTACGGCAGCCATCAAGGCACTTGACCGAGCCATGACCGACTACCGCGACGAGCTCTTCGACGTGCTCGTTACCGCACCGGTAAACAACCAGAACGCACAATTTGAGGGCTTCCAGTTCAAGGGCCACAAGGAATACATTGAAACTTGCCTGGGCGAAGGTGCCAAGGGCCTTTCCATCCTCTGCGGTGGCGACCTTCGCATCGCATCCGTAACCGGAAAGACTCCGCTGAAGGACGTGCCGGCAGCAATCACCCAGGAGCTCATCATCGAGAAGGTGAAGCAGATGCACACATCACTGAAGCGAGACTTCATGATTACCAACCCGCGCATCGCCGTGCTCGCCCTGAATCCTAGCAACAACGGTGAGGAGAGCTGCGGACCAGAGGAAGCCAGCATCATCATCCCAGCCATTGACCAGCTTGCCGAGCAGAAAATACAAGCTTTTGGTCCTTACCCTGCTGACGAGTTCTTCGGCAACGGCCATTTCGTAGAATTCGACGGCATCATGGCCATGTATCATGATCAGGCTACTACCCCGTTCCATTCTCTCTACACCGAGGATGGCGTACTCTTTACGGCCGGTCTGCCACTCGTGCACACCGCCGCCAACACCACTCCTAGCTACAGCATCACGGGCTGCAACGAAGCCGATGCAATCTCCTTCCGCCACGCCATCTACTTGGCGCTGGATGCCTTCTGCAACCGCGAAGACTATGATGAGGCCTACGAGAATCCACTGCCTAAACTCTACCACGAGAAGCGTGACGAGAGTGAGAAGGTAAGATTCTCCATCCCAAAGAAAAAGGGATAAGAGAAAGATTCCCTATTCCCGAGAAAAAGCGGAATAAAGAAAGATTCGGGAGGGAAGATGACGCAAAAAAGGCAAATCTTCCCTGTAATCAGACCTCCCGAACGTTAAAATTAAAAAAAAATGCAGATAATTCAGAAAAAATGAGTAATTTTGGCAGCTAAATGGATACTTCCGAACTACAAAAGATAAAACAACGCTACAATATCGTCGGTAACAGCGACGGATTGAACCATGCGCTCGACGTAGCCCTACAGGTAGCGCCGACCGATCTCTCCGTGCTCATCATCGGCGAGAGCGGTGTGGGTAAGGAAATCATTCCAAGGGTGATTCACGACAATTCGCCACGCCGCAGAGAGAAATATTTCGCCATCAACTGTGGAAGCATTCCGGAGGGAACCATTGACAGCGAACTCTTCGGACATGAGAAGGGTTCCTTCACTGGAGCCATAGGCGAAAGCGAAGGATACTTCGGTATTGCCAACAAGGGTACCATCTTCCTCGACGAGGTGGGCGAACTCCCGATTCAGACGCAGGCAAGACTGCTGCGCGTGCTCGAAACGGGAGAATACATCCGCGTGGGTGGAACTGAGATAAGGAAAACGGATGTCCGCATCGTGGCAGCCACCAACGTAAACATGCGCAAGGCTGTGAGCGAAGGCCGCTTTCGCGAGGACCTCTACTACCGCCTCAACACCATCCCGATACAGATGCCTGCATTGAGAGAGCGTGGAGACGACATCCTCCTGCTCTTCCGCCTCTTCGCCATGCAGATGGCCGAAAAATACCGTCTGCCTAAGATTTCACTCTCAGATGAGGCCAGGCAGATCATGCTGAAATACAAGTGGCCGGGAAATGTGAGACAGCTCAAGAACATTACCGAACAGATGTCAGTGCTAAGCCGAGAAAGAGAAATCGATGCACAGACTCTCACCCAGTTTATTCCGAGAGATGAGGAGTCTACACAGCTCGCCACCATACAGAAGGATGGCAAGGACGACCATAGCTACGCTAGCGAGCGCGAACTGCTATACAAAATTCTCTACGAACTGAGGGGCAACGTGAGCGACCTGAGACGAGAGATGAACAGCCTGCGCAAGCAACTCGATGAAGCACGCCAGTTGGGCGGTACAGGCGGATATGTTTCTCCGGTTCAGCCGAATACCCAGGTAGCTCCAGTATCATCCGTATCTCCGGTTTCATCGGTTTCTCCGGTATCTTCCGTACCTCCGATTACCGATCTCGACGAGCTACAACACATCCGTCAGGAAATAGCTACAGGAGGCATGAGGGGCACTTACAAACCCGAAGCCGAAGATGCTGAGATTGAGGAGATCAAGGAAGAAAACGAGAGTCTGAACCTCAGCGATCTTAGCAAGCAGATGATAGAAAAGGCACTGGAGAGAAACAACGGAAACCGCAAGAAAGCGGCAGAAGAACTGGGAATCTCCGACAGAACTCTGTACAGAAAGATTAACAAATATAAGTTATGAAGCATATACGCGCGTACCTATATATAATAGGAGTCACACTGATGGTGGCGGTCATGGCAGCATGCTCCGTGAGCTACAAGTTCAACGGTGCCAGCATCGACTACACCAAAACCAAGACCATACAGATAGCCGACTTCCCTATCAGAAGTTCGTATGTGTGGGGTCCGATGGGTCCAATGTTCAACAATGAACTCAAGGATAAGTTTGCCAGCAACACCCAGCTCATACAGGTGTCACGCAACGGAGACCTGAAGATAGAGGGCGAAATCACCCAATATTCTCAGCGCAACAAGTCGGTTAGTTCTGAGGGATACTCAGCACAGACCGAGCTCAGTATTACCGTAAACGTACGTTTCACCAACACCAAGAACCATACCGAGGACTTCGAAAAGCAGTTTACATCTGCCAAGACCTACGACACCACTCAGAGCCTTGCCTCGGTGCAGGAAGAACTGGTAACCCAGATTATCAAAGACCTGGTAGACCAGATATTCAACGCTACGGTAGCTAACTGGTAAAGTAAGTGAAGAACGAAGAGTGAAGAATTTAACGGCTTTACTAATCATAAAGTTCAAAACTCAATGTTCAATGTTTAAAGTTCAAAATAAAATAAAGTAAAAATATCGTGGAATTAAACAGATTGATACAACACCCGGAGGAAATGAACCGAGAGACGCTCTACGACTTGCGCGCCCTCTTGGCCTTATATCCGTATTATCAGACGGCACGCCTGCTGATGTTGAAGAATCTGTACCTGCTCCACGACCCGAGTTTCGACGAAGAACTGCGCCGTGCAGCCATCTACATCACCGACCGTAAGATTATCTTCGAGATGGTAGAGGCAGCCCACTATCAGATAAAAAACGCCCCTGAAGAGGCTGAATCCGACAAGCAGCAAGGCGTAAGAGGAATAGGAGCAGAAAAACACGGAGACCGTACTAGCGACCTCATCGATCACTTCCTGGGATCCATTCCTATGGAAGAAGACGAAGAAGAGAAGAAGGAGAAACGTAAGCCTACACCTGCTGACGCGGCTGTAGACTATGTGGCTTATCTCATGGAGACCGAAGACCAGCAGGAGCCAGAAGATACTTCGCGCACCATGAGTCTCATCGACGACTTTATGGAGGATGGCGGTTTCAAACTGCCTAAAATCCAGCAGGACGAAGATTACAAACCAGAATTTACTCCCGAACTTCAGACCGATTCCGGCAAGGATGGCGAAGAGGAAAACAGCGGTGTATTCACCGAAACCCTCGCCCGCATCTACATCAAGCAGGGCAAGTATCAGAGGGCTTACGAAATCATCAGCCGCCTGCATCAGCAGCATCCTGACAAGAACGGATATTATGTTGACCAGCTCAGATTCCTTGAGAAACTGATGCTGAACAGCAAGAAGAAATAAAGAAGAATAATAAATAAATAAAACTAGTTTTAAAAAATGGCTTACACATTATTAGTAGTATTAATCGTCCTGGTAGCTATCCTGATGATTTTCATCGTGCTCATCCAGGAATCAAAGGGAGGTGGACTTGCAAGTAACTTCTCTTCAACCAACTCAATCATGGGTGTTCGCAAGACCACTGACATTGTTGAGAAATTAACATGGGGCCTCGCTGCAGCCTTGGTTGTCATCAGCGTGGCATGTGCTTATGTAGCCCCTCAGGCAGCTGGCGAAAGCAGTGTTTTGGAGGGAGCCACTCAGGAGCAGACCGCTCTTCCTGCTATGCCAGGTGCTAGCAAGGATGCAGCAGCAGGTGCGCAGAAGGCTATTCCTGCAGCTGGTGCAGATGCCCAGAAGGCAGCTCCAGTTGTTCCAACAAGCCCTGCAAAATAAAAAATAAGAAAAAAGGTACGAAAAAATTTGGTAGAACCATTTTTTTTTCGTACCTTTGCACCCGCTTAACAAGAATATGGTGGACGTAGTTCAGTTGGTTAGAGCGTCAGATTGTGGTTCTGAATGTCGTGGGTTCGAGTCCCACCTTCCACCCAAGATAAACCCTGCAAGATTCATTTCTTGCAGGGTTTCTTGTTATATATCCGTATTGAGCGGAATTCTTTTTTGTCATATAAACGAATTACAATAGTACTTCTTAAAGTATATTATAGACTGAAAACATACAAAAAAGCCTGCTAAGGGAAGAAAATATCCCTCTAGCAGGCATTCATATAAGGATGAATTGAAAACCTATCTGATTACTTTCACTTCACCATCCTTAGCAATCTTAACGATGCTGGAAGGCTGATGTGGTTTATGCTCCTGACGGCGGCTCCAGCAAACATAATCTACAGCATTGAGGATTTCCTCGGAGATGTCGCGATAATTCTGTGCAGCAGGCTCACCACTCACATTAGCACTTGTACTTACAATAGGCTTCTGAAAACGGTAACAGAGTTGTTTGGAGAAAGGCTCATAGGTTATACGCATCGCCAGACTTCCATCCTCTGCTACCAGATTATTAGCCACTCCACTCGCATCATCAAGAATAACCGTAGTAGGCTTTACAGGCATGGCAGCATCGATGAAATCCCATGCTACCTGTGGCACATTGCGGAAATAACGCGCCATGCGGTCAGCAGAATCTATCAGGCAGATAAGGGCCTTAGAATCGTCACGTTTCTTTATTTCATAAACTTTCTTTACCGCTTCAGGGTTGGTGGCGTCGCATCCTATGCCCCATACGGTATCTGTAGGATAGAGTATCACTCCACCCTTTCGCATGCACTCTACAGCACGCTTGATGTCTTCATCTACAGTCATAATACTATAAAACTAAAAATCAAAAATCTTTTGAATCTTAAAAATCGTCACTAACATCTTTCTTCAAACACTCATAATAAGCTATGTCCTTCATACCATTGAGAAAAGCAGAAGCATCCATGCGTTTCTTGCCACTGAGCTGCAACTCCTGAATAATGAGCCATTCGTCAAGGCAGGCTACTTGTAACGACTTCCCCTCAACGCGGAGCGATCCCACAGGCGCATCACCACGCTTCATACATGAAAGACGGGTAGAAAATATCTTAAGTACCTGAATTTTCTGTGTACTCTGCTTATGGGATGGATGAGCAGTAGGCTCAGGGAACCTCACGTAATCATCATCGCCCTTAGGATCGTCAAAGAATACTACTGTCTCCTTCTTCTTAATTTCAGTCCATGCACCAGGGTATGGAGAAAGACCGCGGATGAAATCATACACCTGCTTGGCAGGCTTGTGGAAGTCGATGCGGCAAGTATCCTTGAAGATTTTCGGAGCCGGCTTTAGTTCGGCACCCTGTCCTATCATTTCGCTCTGAGGAATGGAACCGATATTGCCATCGGCAGCGATGAGCGCATCAATGGTTTCCAGCGCCAATTCAGCACCAAGATGCATCAACCCGTCGTAAACATACTCCACATTTGCCGTCTCCGGAATAGGAAAACGTTTCTGCAGGATGATGCGACCGGTATCAATATCGTGGTCGAGGAAGAAGGTGGTAACACCCGTCTCCTTCTCGCCATTAATCACTGCCCAGTTGATAGGCGCCGCACCGCGATACTGCGGAAGGAGGGCTGCATGTACATTAAATGTACCATATTTCGGCATCGCCCAAACCACCTCTGGCAGCATGCGGAAAGCAACTACCACCTGCAAGTCAGCCTGATAAGAACGCAACTGCTCCACAAAGTCTGGGTCCTTCATCTTTACAGGCTGCAGCACCGGTAAACCATGCTCTACGGCATACTGCTTAACCTGCGAAGGTTGCAGCGTATCCTGATGTCTGCCCACCGGTTTATCAGGCTGCGTAACCACAGCCACAACATTGTAACCGCCCTCTACTAGGTGCTTGAGGGATTCCACCGCAAACTCCGGTGTTCCCATGAAAACAATTCTCAAATCCTTCTTCTCCATAAAACACTAATATTTTAAAATAAAACCAGCAAAGCCATTGAATTCTTCACTCTTCGTTCTTCACTCTTCACTTAAAACTCCTACTCTGCCGACATATCCGCTACAATCTGCCTGTACATGGAATAGATTCTAGTACGGCTGATGTAACCCTTAAGTACGCCTGTCACATCAACCACTGGCAGTTGGGCGGCATCGGTTTTATCAAATTTCTGCATCACCTCGTCCATACTGTCATGTTCGGTAAGAACGGCAGCAGGCTGCATCATCAGCTGACGCACGGTGAAATGCTGATACAGTTCGGTGCGGAAGATAATGTGGCGAATCTTCGTAATATCTATTACTCCCAACAGCACACCCGCCTGATCCAAAACAGGCAGAAAGTTGTTGTTACTGCGACTTATCTCACTCACCAGCTTGCTCATCGGCAGATCCGAACCTACCGGATGATAGTCTTTCTCAATGACATCCTGCATGCCCAGCAGGGTGAGCGCAGCCTTGTCAATATGGTGGGTGAGCAGCTTGCCCTCTCTAGCCAGACGCAGGGCGTAGATGCTGTGACTCTCGAAGATGCTGATGGTGAGCAGCGAAGAGATGCACACTATCATCAGCGGCATGAAGAGCTGGTAGCCGCCCGTGAGTTCGGCGATGAGGAAGATGCCCGTAAGCGGTGCATGCATCACGCCCGTAATGAGGCCCGCCATCCCCATCAGTGTAAAGTTCTGCTCAGGAACATAGACACCTACCTGATTCACATTCCAAAGGCGCGCAAAGAGGAAACCGGCAAAACCTCCGATAATGAGCGAAGGAGCAAAGGTACCACCGCATCCGCCACTACCATTGGTGGCCGAGGTGGCAAAAACCTTGGTAAAGGTTACCAAGGCGATGTAGAGGATGAGCAGCTGGTTGTGCCCGTAGAAGAGCGAACGGCTCATCACCTGCCCCCAGTCTTCCACATTCTGTCCCTTCAGCAACACGTTGACTGCCGTATAGCCTTCGCCATAGAGCGAAGGGAAGAGGAAGATGAGCGAACTCAGAATCAGTCCGCCAAACAGCAGCTTTACGTATGGATAAGGCGAAAGCTTGGCAAAGAAGCCCTCGCATGCCGACATGGTGCGCATGAAATAAAGGCTCACCAAACCGCAAAAGATGCCCAATAACAAGCAGGCAGGCACGCGGTCGAGCGCCCACGGATTGGTAAGCGTAAAATCGAAAAGGCTCTTGGAGCCCATCAGGATGTAGGTAAAGCAAGTAGCTGTTACACAACTGATAAGGATAGGCAGCAAGGAAGCCATGCTCAAGTCTACCATCAGCACCTCAAGCGTAAACACGAGTCCGGCAATAGGCGCCTTAAAGATTCCAGCAATGGCAGCAGAGGCGCCACAGCCCACCAGCAGAATCATGGTTTTCTTGTCCATGCGGAAGATTTGTCCCAGGTTTGAGCCGATGGCCGAACCCGTGAGCACAATAGGAGCCTCGGCTCCCACGGAACCACCGAAACCGATGGTGATACCTGATGCCACCACCGATGACCAGCAGTTGTGGGCCTTGAGCTTGGAATTTTTGGTAGAGATGGCGTAAAGCACACGGGTGATACCGTGGGAAATATTATCTCTGACCACATATTTAATAAAGAGCATGGTGAGGTAAATGCCCACAATCGGGAAGAGCAGGAAGAGCAGGTTATAGGTGCCCTTGTTAAATCCCGAAGTGAGCAGCAACTGTATTTCGTGCACAATGCCGTGCAGGAAATATCCTGCCACCGACGCCAGAAGGCCGATGATAAAAGCCAGGATAAGGGTCATCTGGCGGTCAGAAATATGTTTTTTCTGCCAATCCACCATCTTACTGACCCATCCCTCTTTCTGCCCGTTGTAATCTAGAATTTCTTCATCCATCTTTTTTACATTGATTTAGAATTCCGATGTGAAATGGAACTTGATGTGTTCAAAATCCTGCTGCGCCATGCTCAACACGTAGCCCGAATCGGCAAGAAAGACATCACGCCCCTCAATATCCTTGGCCATGTACTGGTACTTGCGCTTCTTGAAGTTCTCGAGTTCCTTCTCGTCATCTGCCTCTATCCAGCAAGCCTTGTGAAGATGCACGGGCTCCCAGCGGCACTTGGCGTTGTACTCGTTCTCCAGGCGGTACTGGATAACCTCGAACTGCAGCTGACCAACCGTGCCCACGATGCGGCGGCCGTTGAACTGGTTGACGAAGAGCTGCGCCACACCCTCGTTCATGAGCTGCTCCAATCCCTTCTGGAACTGCTTGTTCTTCATCGGGTCATCATTCTCGATGTACTTGAAAAGGAGTGGAGAGAAGCTTGGCAAACCGCGAAAATGCATCTTCTCTCCCTCCGTCAACGTATCTCCTATCTTGAAAATACCGTTGTCTGGCAAACCTACAATGTCACCCGGATAAGCCTCGTCAATGGTACTCTTGCGCTGTGCCATGAACTGGGTAGGCGAAGAGAAACGCACGTTCTTATCCAAGCGCACGTGGTAATATGGCTGATTTCTCACAAATTTGCCCGAGCATATCTTACAGAAAGCGATGCAGGAGCGGTGGTTTGGATCAATATTGGCTGTAATTTTGAAGATGAAACCACTGAACTTAGGTTCTTCAGGCTTCACCAGTCGCTCCTCTGCCTGGGTGGGTCTAGGAGATGGAGCAATATGAACAAAACAGTCGAGGAGTTCCTGAACACCAAAATTGTTCAGTGCCGAACCGAAGAACACAGGTGCTACTTCGGCCGAACGGTAGGTTTCTTCCTCAAACTTAGGGTAAACACCATCCACCAGTTCCAGTTCCTCACGCAGTTGTGCAGCCTCACGTTCACCAACCCGCTCGTCGAGTTCTGAACTTTGGATGTCTACCTCTACCTTCTCGGTAACTCGCTGTTTGTTAGGGGTAAAGAGGTTCAGCTGATGCTCGTAGATGTTGTAAACGCCCTTGAAACGGGCGCCCTGACCAATAGGCCAACTTAGCGGGCGAACCTTGATTTTGAGCTCTTCTTCCAACTCGTCGAGCACATCAAACGGGTCGCGTCCCTCACGGTCCATCTTGTTGATGAAAATGATTACCGGGGTATTTCTCATGCGGCACACCTCCATGAGTTTACGGGTCTGTGCCTCCACACCCTTGGCAGAGTCAACCACGATGATGGCTGAATCTACGGCTGTAAGTGTGCGGTAGGTATCCTCGCAGAAGTCCTGGTGACCTGGAGTATCCAGGATATTCACCTTATAAGGTTCTCCCTCCTGTCCGGCAGGGAGATAATCAAATTCCATTACAGATGTAGATACCGAGATACCACGCTGTTTCTCAATATCCATCCAGTCAGAAGTCGCAGTTTTGCGAATCTTGTTATTCTTTACGGCACCTGCCACCTGAATCTGTCCACCGAAAAGCAGAAACTTCTCGGTCAATGTTGTCTTACCAGCATCCGGGTGAGAGATAATGGCAAATGTTCTTCTTCTTTCTATTTCGTTCATCCTGTTGTAAATATATAATAATGTATATTCTTAAAAAGTAATCACTAATAACTAATCCCTACATGTCGTCATCATCAAACTTGAGTCCCTCGGTTCGGTCTTTGATGTAATAATCGCTGAGCAGACCTATGAAAACGGTTATCTCCTTGATGGCCCTTTCGGTTTCGGGCGTAATTTCCTTCTTCTGCAGGCGCAGCATCATCACACCATAGAGAGCATCGAGGCAGGTTTCAATCTCGTTGAGATCCTTGTCGCCCCGCTGGCGCAGCTCTACGATGAAAGGCAGCACCTTGTAATATTCGGCATTGTAGATAGGAAACTTGGTGCTCTGCAGCAGCATGCCGTGCAGATCAATGACGTCCTTCAGTATCACCTTATTAATATTAAGGTGTCCTCCCTCGCGCTTTCCCTCCTCGTTCATCATGCGAATCAGGTTGCCAAACCAGTCGAGTTCTTCCTCGCGCTGCTCGGGTGTAAAGTCGAACCGGTCTACATAATTCTTTTTGATGACAGGCAGCGAGCATCCGTAAGCTCGGATGATGTCCTCAATCTGCCACATATATAATAAGTATTCTGCGATACTTTTCTTTCTTAATTCTTGTGCTACAAACATAAACTTTGAACTGTTAACTTTTGAACTTTATGCTTTGCCTTCTTCTGATTGAAGGGGTATTTAAAGACCTGTTTAAGGACTTTTAAAATTCCGGCAGATGATACAGATTGAAAATCGTGCCGAAGAGAGCGATGATGGAGAAGATGATGACCACGCTGCCTATTACCTTATTGATAATGACGATGCCGTTGGTATCAAACTTGTTCCTAATCTTGTCGACGAGCCAGGTGAGTCCGAACCACCACAGCAGGGCTCCGAAGACGATGCTGAGATACCCTACTCCCATTTCTACCGGCATATCCGGTACGACGAAAGCAAACTGCGCGAAGGTGGCCATGAAGAGGAACACGATGAGCGGATTGGAGAGTGTTACGAGGAACGCCGTGATGCCATTGTGCATCAGGGTACCCTGCTTGTTGCTCGACTTGTGCATGTTCTTCATCGGGTCGCTCTTGAAGCAGTAGATTCCGAATACGAGGAGCATCAGACTGCCGAAAATCTGAAGATAGAACTTGTTCTCGGAGTTGCTCACAAAATCCATCACAAAACTCATGCCCAAGCCTGTAAACAGAGCATATACAATGTCGCTGCATGCGGCACCCACACCTGTTACAAACCCATACCAGCGACCCTTGTTGAGTGTACGCTGGATGCAAAGGATGCCTACCGGACCCATAGGGGCTGAGGCAAGAACACCGATGACAATTCCTTTGAATATGAAGTCAAGGATGTTTATCTCAATTGGAAATGCTAAATTCATCTTAGTATCGTTACAATTTCTAACAGTCGGCAAAGTTACAAAATTTTGGGCACAAAGCACAATTTTTTCGCCTAAAAGTTCATTTTATATCCGTTTTTTATATTTTCGGGCACGGATTACACGGATTACGCGGATGTTCTGCATGAATATAAACAGGATTTAGGGCAACAGAGAAACTTCGGACAGCAAATCGTCTAGCAGAAAAAAAAGAAAATTAAAATTTTTTATATTTAAAAATAAACGAGATTCAAAAGTTTTCAGTATCTTTGCCGAGAAATAAAATAATTCTAACTAATTTTAAATAATTAACATGACAGATAATACACTTAAACCGTACGTAATAGGCCTTGACCTCGGCGGTACAAATTCAGTTTTCGGCATCGTAGATGCTCGCGGAGAGATCAAAGCAACAACTGCCATCAAGACAGGCGGTTACGGAAAAGTTGAAGACTATGTAAAGGCAGCCGTAGAAGCTCTCCAGCCTATCATTGATACGGTAGGCGGGATTGACAAGATTAAGGCAATGGGTATCGGTGCGCCAAACGCAAACTATTATAATGGAACCATTGAATTCGCTCCAAATCTTCCTTGGGCACACGACGGAGTGGTACCATTGGCCGACTTGTTCAGCAAAGCCCTCGGCGGCTTGCCTGTAGGTATGACCAATGATGCCAACGCTGCTGCGCTCGGCGAGATGACATACGGTGTAGCAAGAGGCATGAAAAACTTCATCGACGTTACGCTCGGTACAGGCGTTGGCTCTGGTATCGTCATCAACGGACAGATGGTTTACGGCTGCGACGGATTCGCAGGCGAATTGGGTCACGTTACCATGGTACGTGGCAAAGAGGGCCGTACCTGCGGATGTGGCCGTACAGGATGTCTCGAAGCTTACTGCTCTGCCACTGGTGTGGCTCGCACAGCACGCGAGTTCCTCGAGAAGAGCGATGAGCCTTCATTGCTCCGCGAGATGAACCCTGAGGATATTACATCTTATGATGTGAGCGTTGCTGCAGGCAAGGGCGACAAGCTGGCACTGCGTGTATACGAGTTTACCGGCAAGATGCTCGGTGAGGCTTGTGCTGATTTCGCAGCCTTCTCTTCACCAGAGGCTTTCGTCTTCTTCGGTGGTCTGACCAAGGCTGGCGACCTCATCATGAAACCTATCCAGAAGGCTTATGATGAGCACGTGCTCCGCACCTTCAAGGGTAAGGCTAAATTCCTTGTTTCTACCCTTGATGGTAGTTCTGCTGCCGTACTCGGTGCGAGTGCTGTGGCTTGGGATATGTAAATATTTTTAAAGATTAAGAAGGTTATTAGAGACCTTTCCTTTATTGGGAAAGGTACTCTTTCAGGTTAGATTCCACTCGTGAAACTCGTGAGAGGATTGTAGCGAGAATTAAAATTGTTAATTGTAAAAGCCTGGCACTCGAGAGAGCGTCAGGCTTTGCTTTTTCTTATCATAAAACAAAAAAAACTCAACAACCACCATGCGGTCATGGTGGTCATTAAAGTCATTGGTCATTAAGGTCATTAAGCTTTTTCCAACCAGTTTCTCACCATCTTCTTGCCGTCTAGCGTCAGCACGCTTTCCGGATGAAACTGTATACCATGAATATCATAGTTCTTATGCTTCAGACCCATGATGCAACCATCATCGCTTACGGCCGTAACGTCCAGGCAGTCAGGGAATCCCGAGCGGTCTACCACCCAAGAGTGGTATCTGCCAATCTCTATGCGCTTGTCCAACCCGTCGAAAATAACATCGTTGCCAAACTGGGTGCAAGGGGTTGCCACTCCATGATACACCTCAGAAAGATTGGTAAGCTTGGCTCCAAACGCCTCGCCTATGGCCTGATGACCCAGACATACGCCCAGCATCGGCTTGCGACCTGCATACTTGCGGATAACATCCATCAGCAGTCCCGCCTCCGACGGAATGCCCGGACCCGGACTCAGAATGATCTTGTCGAAGCGCTCCAGCTCCGGCAACTGGAACTGGTCGTTGCGGAACACCATAACGTCAGCTCCCAACTCCTTTACCAGATGGGCCAGATTATAGGTAAAGGAATCGTAATTATCTATGATTACTACTTTCATCTTTTGTCAATGTTAAATGTTAAATTAGAGCTTCTCTGCAATGTGAATCGCCTTGGTCAGCGCACCGAGCTTGTTGTTACACTCTTCTAGCTCATACTCATCATTGCTCTTTGCCACTACTCCACTACCCGCCTGGAACCAGAGTTCGCCGTTTCGGCTAATGAAGGTACGTATCACGATGGCCTGATTCAGGTCGCCGTTCAGACCGATGAAACCGATACAGCCACCATAGGCACCGCGGTTGTGAGGCTCCAGCTCTGATATAATCTGCATCGCTCTCACCTTAGGCGCACCGCTCAGCGTGCCGGCAGGGAAGGTATCAATAAACTCCTTGATGTGGTCGGCATGCTCATCCAACTCTCCGCTCACACGGCTCACGAGATGGATAACATGACTGTAGAACTGCATGTCCTTGTAGAAATCTACTTTCACCCCATGACAGTTGCGGCTCAGATCATTGCGCGCCAGGTCTACCAGCATCACGTGCTCGGCATTCTCCTTCGGGTCGTTGCGCAGGAATTCGGCAGCCTTGCGGTCCTGCTCCATATCTCCTGTGCGTCGGGTGGTTCCGGCAATCGGGTCGATGAACGCCTTGTTGCCCACGATGCGGTTATGGGTTTCAGGCGAAGAACCGAAGATGCGGAAACCGCCGAAGTCGAAATAGAAGAGGTAAGGCGAAGGGTTGATGCTGCGTAACGCACGGTAGAGTTTGAAATCATCGCCCTCATATTTCTGTACGAAGCGGCGACTCACCACAATCTGGAATACATCTCCGCGTAGGCAGTGCTGTATGCATCGGCGTATGTTTGCCTTGTGCTCCTCATCGGTGAGCGTAGAGGTGGTTTCGCCCACCGGGTGGAAATCATAAGGTTTCACATTGGCCTTGTTCACCGCCTTGAGCAGTTCGTCGAGCTCTGGAAGTGAAGAGTGAGGATCTTCACTTTCCTGGAGCGCAATGAGCTCCATGGTGTTGTTGAAATGGTCGAAGACGATGATGTCCTTATACATGATGTAATAGATATCGGGCGCATCATTCTTCTCCATGGTAGTATCCTTGACAGGGATGTTCTCAAAATATCTCACCGCATTGAAGGTGGTGAATCCGTAGAGTCCGCAGAAGTCCTTGCTCTCGCCCTCTACATGGAAGGAAGAGATGAAGTCGTTGATACTCTTTGAGATGGCGAGTTTGCACTCCTCACCCTGACCGGCACCGAAGGCCGAAAGCTGCTCTTTCTCTACTCTTCCGTCGGGATAGGTCTTGATGACCTCACCATGACTCACGGCGATGCTTGCCAGCGGATGCACACCGATGAAGGAGCGCGAATTCTCGGAGCCATGATAGTCGGAACTCTCCATCAGAGCCGACTGCGGATAAATATCTCTCAGTCGCATGTAGACTTCCACCGGCGTATAGAGGTCGGCGAGAATCTTGCGGGTAACTGTCTTGTAACTAAACTTTGCCATTTTAAAAATTAAATCTTTGCTATTAGAAGTTTCCGTACTCTCCCGCCATTTCCTTGTGCGCGAGATAGGTTTCTACATCCTTGTCGCCACGGCCTGATACGGTGAGCACCACCACATCATCCTTCTTGAACTTCATTTTCTTCAGGGCTGCCACGGCGTGCGCACTCTCAATAGCCGGAATGATGCCCTCCATGCGGGTGAGCTCGTAACCGGCGTAGATGGCCTCATCGTCCTTAATGGCGAGCACATGACTCCTGCCCGATGTGGCAAGGTCGGCGTGCATAGGGCCGATGCCCGGATAGTCGAGACCGGCACTGATGGTAAAGGCTTCCTCTATCTGTCCGTCCTCGGTCTGCATCACGAGGGTGCGGGCTCCGTGGATGATGCCTTCTGTGCCGCAGTGCATGGTGGCAGCGGTATAATCGGTATCTATTCCGTGTCCAGCAGCCTCAGCCAGATATATCTTCACGCGGTCATCATCAATGTAGTGGTAGATGGTTCCGGCAGCGTTGCTTCCGCCACCCACACAGGCGATGAGGTAATCAGGATAGTTGCGGCCTATCTTCTCCTCCAACTGCCATTTCAGTTCTTCGCTGATTACGCTCTGCATCTTGGCAACAATGTCTGGATAAGGGTGCGGACCCATGGTAGAACCTACAATGTAGAAGGTATCCTGTGGGTGGCAGCACCAGTCACGTATGGCCTCAGAGCAGGCATCGCTCAAGGTCATATTGCCGGTGCGCACAGGGTTCACCTTGGCTCCCAGCATCTTCATGCGCTCTACGTTGGTATGCTGGCGCTCTACATCGGTGGCACCCATGAAAATCTCACACTTCATGTTCATCAGGGCGCATACCGTAGCGGTAGCCACACCGTGCTGTCCGGCTCCGGTTTCGGCAATGATGCGGGTCTTGCCCATCTTCTTGGCCATGAGAATCTGACCGATGGTGTTGTTAATTTTGTGTGCACCGGTATGGTTCAGGTCCTCGCGCTTCAGATAGAGCTGGCATCCGTACTTCTCGCTCATGCGCTTGGCATAATAAAGAGGTGAAGGACGGCCCACATAATCTTTGAGCAGCGCACGGTATTCCTTCTTGAACTCCTCGCTCTCAATGATTGGCTTGTAAGCCTGCTGCAACTCGGTTACACATTTATATAATATCTCAGGAACATACGCTCCTCCGAATTTTCCAAAAAATCCTTTTTCGTCAACTTGATACATAATACTTAGTTTATAATTTATTATTTATAGTTTATAGAGCAAGCCTGCTATACGGCGAAGCCGCTGTTAACTATCAACTACTTTTCGAGGCACTCAAAAAGCCCATCTAAAGCCTTATCCGGATCACCGGTTTCATTGAGCAGGGTTACAAACTTGCTGCCGATGATGGCTCCCGCCGCATTATCCTGCGCACTGGTAAGGGTCTGCTTGTTGCTGATGCCGAAACCTATCATGCGTGGATTGCGCAGATTCATGCTGTTGATGTGGTTGAAATAAGCCAGCTTGGCATCGCCGAAACTGCTCTGGGCGCCCGTGATGCTTGCCGAACTGACCATGTAGATGAATCCATCGGTATGCTCATCGATGAAACGGATGCGCTCCTCGCTGGTTTCTGGCGTAATCATCATGATGACACGGATGTCATACTTGTCGGCTATGGGTTTTACCACCTTCAGATAATCATCAAAGGGAAGGTCTGGGATGATGGTGCCGCTCACTCCACTCTCTACGCAGCTCTTGAAGAAAGCCTCAATGCCGTAGTGCATGATTGGGTTCAGATAACCCATCAGCACGAGTGGAAGCTGCACTTCATCCTTGATTTCCTTCAGCTGGGCGAAGAGTTTCTTCACCGTCATTCCGTTCTTCAGAGCCACGGTTCCGGCACTCTGGATAACAGGACCATCAGCCAACGGATCACTGAAAGGGATTCCTACCTCAATCATATCTATCCCCTTGCGCTCCATCGCCTTAATTACATCACCGGTACCTTCCAAAGTTGGGCATCCGGCGCAGAAATACAAGCTCAAAAGCTTGCGGTCTTTATTGTTTGCAAATAATGCATTTATCTTATTCATTTTTTTACTTTTTTATTTTTTTACCTTTTTACTTTTTTACCTTTAAAAGGAATTCCTTGAGTTTCTCTACATCCTTCAGTCCCGGTTCTATCTCAAACCTGGAATTGAGGTCGATTCCTACGCATCGGGGATGATGGAAAGACAGGATACGGGAAGCATCTTCCGGACCTATGCCGCCACTCAACAGGAATGGAACATCGCCATCATATTCATCCAGTACCTGCCAGTCAAACTGCTGACCACTTCCGCCCACTGTCTTACATTTGGTGTCGAAAAGGAAGTAGTCAACAGCGCCTACATACTCCTTATATTTCAGAATGTCCCCGGCAGTGGAAACACTAATGGCTTTGATTATCTTCATATTCCCCTTTGCTGCACGCAGCTGCTCACACAGTTCCCTGCTCTCACTTCCATGCATCTGCACCGCATTCAGAGAGAATGAATGAATCTTATCCAACATATTGGAAATGGAATCATTCACGAAGACTCCCACTCGGCACACATTGCGGTCAGCATCAGAGCGAGCCAGCACATGACTGGCATACCGTGGAGACTTAGGATAAAAGATAAATCCCATCATATCAACGCCGAGTTGCGCAACCTGCTTTACATTACCAGGTTCACGCATTCCACAAACCTTTACTAACATTTTCTTTATTGTTTCAACTGCTTAATAAACTCTTGAAGCGCCACGCCCGGGTCAGCCTGTTTCATGAACTGTTCGCCCATCAGGAAACCTCTGAAGCCGCCTTCTTCTCTCAACCGGAGAACCGTCTGCGGGTTGGAGATGCCACTCTCGCTCACCCTGCACACATCCTTCGGAAGTTTCTCTGCCAATCTGAAGCTGTTCTCCACATCAGTAAAGAAGGTTCCGAGATTTCGGTTGTTGATGCCGTACATATCCGGTTCCAGTTCAGCATACTCGAAGTCGCGCTCATTATGCATCTCGAGCAGTACCTCCATGCCCAGCTGGTGTGCCATGTTCATGAGTTGCTTACACTCCTCCTTGATCAGGCAGGCCGCAATGAGCAGCACGGCAGAAGCTCCGCAGTATCTCGCCTGCAGCAGCTGGTATTCCTCTACCACGAAGTTCTTATATAAGATAGGTAGGGTAACGCCCACATGGCGCGCCTCCTGAATATACTCATCATATCCTCCGAAGTAATCAATGTCGGTGAGGATGCTGAGCGCCGAGGCTTCGTTCTGCTGGTAGGCGAGCGGGATGATGCTCGGCTTACCTTCCTGTTTGATCCAGCCCTTAGAAGGCGATTTGCGCTTGAATTCAGCAATGATTCCCGTTTCCGAGTTCATCAGCGACTCCTTCATGCTTCCGCCCGGCACCTTTCCCCCATCTTCCTGCATTTTCTGCTCGGTGAGGGTTATCATCTGCCGTGGCTGGATAAAGCGCTTACGCTGCTCAATCTCTATTCTTTTATGAGCCACAATTTCCTCTAAAATATCAGCCATTTTTTTCGTTTTTTTATTTAAGATAAAGACTTGGGGAACCAGCGATGGAATCGCTGGGAACGGGGGGCAAAGGGGTTAAGGCTCTTTTTACCTTTTTACCCTTTTACCTTTTTACTTTTAAAAGCCCTTTTTACCTTTAACTGTTGATCTCTACGAATTTCTTGAAGGTAGCGAGCGCCTTACCCGAGTCAATGCTCTCTCTTGCTATCTCCACACATTCCTCTATGCTCTTCTGTCCCTTCTCCATTACCTGGATGCCGAAGGCTGCATTGGCGAGAACGATGTTCTTCTGGGCTGGGAGGGCACGGTTTTCAAGTACTGCATCAAAGATGTCCTTAGCCTCTTCCTCGGTTGCTCCGCCTCGCACCTCTTCCGGTTTGGCTATCTCGAAACCGAGACCCTGAGGCTTGAAGATCTTCTCATAGTTGTTGGTGGTTACCTTGAAGTCGCCGGTGAGTGAAATTTCATCATATCCGTCGATGCTGTTAACAATGCCGAAATCAATGCCTAGTTTCTGGTAAACCTGATTGTAAAGGCGCATCTGGTCGAGATTGGCTACACCCAGCAACTGGCACTTAGGCTGACTAGGATTAACAAGAGGACCTAACAGGTTGAACACGGTAGGAAACTGCAAAGCCTTGCGGATAGGACCTACAAACTTCATTGCCTTGGCGAAGAGCTGGGCATGAAGATAAACGATGCCTGCCTCGTTGATGCTGCGGTTCAGCTTGTCTATATCATCGGTAAACTGGACACCGTGGTTCTTGATGACGTTGCTGGCACCGCTCACCGAAGTAGCCGCATAGTTGCCGTGCTTTGCCACCTTGTAACCCGCACCCGCAATGACGAAGCAGGAAGTAGTAGAAATGTTAAAGGTGTTCTTGCGGTCGCCACCGGTTCCCACCACGTCAATGTAGCGGTCGCAATCCAGGATGGCTGGCACGCCTGTGGCAAGAATTCCGTCACGGAAACCGAGCAGTTCATCTACCGTTACGCCTCTCATCTGCAAACCGGTGAGCAGGGCTGTAATCTGTTCCTCAGGAAAATCACTCTTAGTGATTCCTACAATGATGTCTCGGGTTTCCTCACGGGAAAGTTCCTCATGGTTCAACATTCTGTTCAAAATGTCCTTCATTTCCATAGTTAATATCTCCTATATTTTTTGTTTTTATTTTTCGTTGTAAAAGAAAAGGGGCCTGTCGTAAGTTACGGCAGACCCCTAGTATATTATGTTGTTCACATCCACATACAGCGTCTCGACTCACGACTTCTGGAATCTTGAGTTACGCCACCACCATGATGTAGATACGAATGTATTCATATTGCTTTTTCTTTTAATTGTTTGTTACTACCAAAAACGAGGCGTTTCTTTCTTTTTAACGAAAAGATTCTCCTTCGTTCTTCATTTCTACCGCAAAAGTACAGTTTTTCTTTTAAACTACAAACTTTTTGTCGAGAAATTTTAAGATTTAACACTATTTTATCATCCAGCGCCCCTTTTTCTCCACTTTCGTCTCACGTTTTCTCCACTATACCTTATTATATATAGGGCGAAAGAAAAAGAAAAAATATTTCGCCTGAATGTAATAAATTTCCCAATACGCCGTTATTTATTTAGAGAACAGGTTACGGAAAGAGGAAAACTCATCCTCAAGACATGCCCGTTCTAAAAACAAATAACAAGAAGTATTATTCAAATAAAAAGATTCACGCCTATGAAGCAAGTATTTACACCAAAGAAAATGAGACCTTCGGCTCAGACCATCTACTTCATCAAGCAGATAGCCTACTCCTATCATACCATGGTGCAAAATGGGAAGCTAAAGGTGTGCTATCCTAACTAAAAGAAGAAGAAAGATGAAAACAATGGTATCCCCTTCATTGCTCTCAGCCAACTTCATTGACCTGAAGAGTGATATAGAGATGATTAACAAGAGTGAGGCCGACTGGCTCCACCTCGATGTGATGGATGGTGTCTTCGTGCCCAACATCTCGTTCGGCTTCCCTGTGATAGAAGCCGTGAGCAAGGTGTGCACCAAGCCCCTCGATGTTCACTTTATGATACAGCACCCGGAAAATTACATTGAGCAGACTGCCAAGCTCGGTGCCATGATGATGAACGTGCACTACGAGGCCTGCACCCATCTGCACCGCACCATCCAGCAGATTCATGCAGCAGGCATGAAGGCAGGAGTTACCCTCAACCCTTCTACCCCGGTATGTGTACTAGAAGACATCATCTGCGATGTAGACATGGTACTTTTGATGAGCGTTAACCCAGGCTTCGGCGGACAGAAATTCATCGAGAACACCATCAAGAAGATAGGCCGTCTGCGCCAGCTCATCAAAGAGAGCGGAAGCCAGGCACTCATCGAGGTAGATGGCGGCGTGCAGGCAGAAACTGCTCCAAGACTGGTGAAAGCCGGAGTAGACGTGCTGGTAAGCGGAAGTTATGTGTTCAAGAGCACAGACCCTTATGCTACCATCCATGCCCTGAAAGAACTCCACTAATCAAGATTCAGATAGATATTGTGCTCCTTAGCCATCTTGCGGAGGTTAAGGAGCGCATAACGCATTCTTCCTAGACTCGTATTGATGCTCACATTGGTACACTCGGCTATATCCTTGAAAGACATCTGCTGATAATAACGCATATAAACCACCTCGCGTTGTGGAGCCGGCAGAAAGTCTACCAGTTTCTTCACATCACGGAGCACCTGTTTGCGTACCATCTCCTGCTCAGCACAGTCTGCCTGAAAATCTTCGCCTCGCAGGCAGGAAAGATCATTGTCGTTCCCCTGTTCAACCATGCGGAATACACACTGACTGCGATAACCGTCGATGATGACATTATGCGCTATACGCATTAACCACGAAATAAATTTGCCAGAACAGGAATACTGGCCAGCATGCAAACGACTGATAGCCTTTACGAATGTCTCCTGGAAGATATCATTCGCCAGATCCTCATCGTGAACCACGAAAAGGATGTAAGAGAACAGTTTCACCTCGTTGCGTGAAAGCAACAGGTCAAAGGCTCTGTTGTCGCCCCCGACATAAGCCAGGGCCAACTCTTCGTCTGTCATATTATTGAGTTTTCTCATTTTCTTAATCTTATTTATTAAGTAAATGTCTATCCAATAGGCTACCCAGTATTTATTGCGTTAATAATGTTAAATATCGTTGCAAAGATAACAATTTATTTTGAAAACACCAAACTTTTTTGCAAAAACATTTAATTTTAACATTACCAGTACCTGTTTTCCAAATAAAATTCGTAACTTTGCACCGATGTGTTAAACATCAAACCCAAACAAACGAATAAACAGATTCATACAAATAAATAAATACAAATAATCATAAAACTAGAACAAAGACAATGAAGAAATTCTTTAAGACCTTACTCGTTGCCCTGCTTCTCATCCCAGCCTGCGCTTGGGCCGACGGATGGAACGATGCTGAATATCAGCGCATTGAACAGAGCATACAGTTGCCTAATATCAAGCAGGCAACCAAGAAGTATGTAATTTCTGCCTATGGAGCCAAGCAGAACGCTTCGGCTGCACAGAACCAGAAGGCAATCAACAAACTCATCGCCCTCGTCTCTAAGAAAGGTGGCGGTACCATCGTCATACCGAAGGGTACCTGGCGCACAGGAGCCATTGAGATGAAGAGCTTCGTAGAACTGAACCTCGAAGAAGGTGCCGTACTGCAGTTTGCCTTTGAGCCAAAACTCTATCCGCTGGTTCGCACCGCATGGGAAGGATTGGCATGCTGGAACTACTCTCCATGCATCTACGCCTACAAGGTTTCCGACATCGCCATTACCGGTAAAGGTACCATCGACGGAGGCGGCAACAATGATACATGGTGGCAGTGGAACGGCAATCCTTACTTCGGATACAAGGAGGGCGTAACCAAGGAACACCAGAAGATGGGCTCCCGCGCCAGACTGCAGAAAATGGCAGAAGACGGTGTGCCTTTCGATGAGCGCAAGTTCGGTATGGGACAGGGTCTCCGCCCTCAGCTCGTCAACTTCGTACGCTCTGAGCGCATTCTCATCAAGGACGTAAAGATGATCAACTCGCCTTTCTGGGTGATGCATCCTCTGCTCTGCAAGGACATCACGGTAGACGGCGTAACCGTTTGGAACGAAGGACCTAACGGAGACGGATGCGACCCTGAAGCATGCGAGAATGTACTCATTCAGAACTGTATCTTCCACACCGGCGACGACTGCATCGCCATCAAGAGCGGACGAAACAACGACGGTCGTCTCTGGAACAAACCATCTAAGAATATCATCATCCGCAACTGTCGCATGGAAGACGGACACGGTGGCGTAGTCATCGGTTCTGAGATTTCAGGCGGATGCGAGAATGTATACGCCGAGAACTGCGAGATGGACTCTCCTCATCTGGAGCGCATCCTCCGCATCAAGACCAACAACTGCCGCGGCGGACTCATCCAGAACATCCACATGCGCAAGGTTACCGTAGGACAGTGTAAGGAAGCCGTACTCAAAATCAACCTCGACTATGAACCAAGAGAGGCTTGCTACCGCGGATTTGAACCTACCGTGCGCAACGTGAGCATGGAAGATGTTACCTGCCAGAAGAGCAACTACGGTGTGCTCATCATCGGTGGAAACAAGGTAGAAAACGTATACGACATCCATGTAAAAAACTGTAAGTTCGACGGTGTCATCAAGCAGCCTACCAAGGTTACCGGCAAGACAAGAAACGTGAAGTTCGACAACCTCATCATCAATGGTTCACTGGTTCTCAACAAGGAAGACCGTCCTTACCAGACCTACTCAGAGTGGCTCACCCACAGCGAGATGCAGCGCGTGCCTCAGTCTTACCTGCTCGACTTCAGCAAGAAGCCAAAGTGGAGCTACGTAATGGGCATTGAGATGGAAGGTATGCTCGACACCTACCTCCATTACAAAGGCGGAAAGAGCACCTTCAAGGGAGCTGATGCCGAAGCCAACAACGAGGCAATCATCAACTACCTGAAAGAATATCCTGCCAAGATGATTGACGAGAAGGGAAACATCACAGGCTACAAATATGAGGACTTCAACCTCGACAATGTGCGCACAGCGAAGTTCATCCTCCGCATGCACAACCTCTTCCCTAGCAAGAGCAGCGAACTAGCGCTGAAGACGCTCTTCAAGCAGCTGCAGAACCAGCCTCGCACCAAGGAAGGCGTTTACTGGCACAAGGCTATTTACGCCAACCAGGTATGGCTCGACGGCATCTTCATGGGTCTGCCTTTCTACTGCAACTACGCTGTACAGAACCTCAAGCCAAAGAAGGCGAAGAAGATTCTCGACGATGCGGTAGACCAGATTGTGAAGACCGACCTGCGTACCTACGATGAGAAGACTCAGCTCTGGAAACATGCATGGGACGAGACCCACAGCCAGTTCTGGGCAAACAAGGAAGACGGAAAGAGCCAACATACTTGGGCAAGAGCCCTCGGATGGTACGTCATGGCAATGACCGAATGCCTCGACGCCATGCCAGAAGATTATGCGCGCCGCGGCGAAATCATCACCTTATTAAATAAGGCAATGAAGAGCGTGGTGAAATATCAGGATAAGAAGACGGGTGTATGGTACGACGTGATGGATGTAAAGGATCCTCGCAACTACCTCGAGAGCACCGCTTCAAGCATGTTTGCCTATGTTCTCCTCAAAGGTTACCGCAAGGGATACCTCGGCAAGGAATATCAGGAAGCAGGTATCAAGGCTTATGAGGGAATCCTGAACAACTTCATCCAGGTAAATCCTGACAAGACCATCAGCCTTACCCGCTGCTGTGCTGTCAGCGGACTCGGTCCTGGCCCTGGTCCATACGTCAAGAAGCCAAACTTCAAGCGCGACGGCAGCTTCGACTATTACATGAGCGAACCAATCCGCGACAATGATGCCAAGGGCGTAGGTCCTTTCATCTGGGCTAGTCTGGAAATGGAAATGCAGGGACTGAATAAGTAAAACTTAGTTTATAGTTTACAGTTTACAGCGACTTCACCGTATAGCAAGATTGCCCTATAAACTATTAACTCTAAACTGTAAACTGAATTTAAAACTATTAATTGAATTCTCACCGATGGAAAAGAAAATATTCACAACAATGGCAGCAGCACTCATGAGTGCTGCTGCTTTGGCACAAACTCCAGCCTTTCCGGGCGCAGAAGGTCACGGAAGATATGTAACCGGCGGAAGAGGCGGAAAAGTAGTACACGTAACCAATCTCAATGACAGCGGAACAGGTTCTTTCAGAGAGGCTGTCAAAACGGGAAAGAGAATCATCGTCTTCGATGTGGCTGGCGTCATCGCCCTGAAGTCTGAGCTCAAGATAGGTGACAACATCACCATCCTCGGACAGACTGCCCCATCTCCGGGCATCACCCTCAGATATTACACCGTTCAACCGGGCAACAACAACATCATCCGTTTCCTCCGCATACGCCGCGGAGAGGAGAAGGATATCAATGACGGTGCGGATGCTACCTGGCAGCGCAACAAGACCGGCATCATCTTCGACCACTGTTCCTTCAGCTGGAGTATCGATGAGGTGGCTTCATTCTACGACAACAACAATTTCACCATGCAGTGGTGTACCGTTGCCGAGAGTCTCACCAATCCGGGCCACTCTAAGGGAGCACATGGTTACGGAGGCATCTGGGGCGGTAAGCTCGCCAGCTTCCACCACAACTTCGTAGGCCATCTCACGAACCGCGGTCCCCGTTTCAATGGCGCAAGATACGGATGGACAGGCTACACCAGCAACAAGGATTACGATACATATCAGTGGAAGAACACCGTGCAGGCAGAAAACGTAGACTTCCGCAACTGCGTGATGTATAACGCACAGGGTACCTGCTACGGAGGGCCGGGCGGCGGACAGATCAACATCGTGAACAATTACTACAAGGCTGGACCAAGCCACAGTTTAAAAAGTACAACCCTGAACGGCCTCAAGGTAAGCGTAAGCTCCGGCAAGGAACGTGGAAACCAGGACCGTATCACGCAAGTAACCGTATCAACAAGTGGAAATTCTGACAAGAATCATCCTGAGTTCTACGGCATGACCAGCCGTTACTTCATCAACGGAAACACCACCGAAACCACCAAGGGTTCTGTTACCAAGAACAAGGACTGGAAGGGTGTGATATACGATGATGGAACCTATACTTATAATGGCGAGGAATATTCTGCTGACAAAAAGAATTTCTACGGAGATGCCGTAGCCCACCAAATCATCAGTGGTGTTTCTTGTGTCAAGATCAAGATGGACGCTGCTGCTCCAACAGGAGAAGTTACCACCCACTCTGCTGCCGAAGCATTCAGTAAAGTACTGGCATACAGCGGAGCCTCACTCTACCGCGATGAGATTGATGCGCGCTACATGGAAGAGGCAAAGACAGGTACTGCCAAGTACAAGGGAAGTATTACCAAATCACCTGGCATCATCGACAAGGTATCAGATGTAAACGGCTACACCGAGGCAAACTTCGGCACCGCTTCTCGCCCTGCCGACTTCGACACCGATAAGGACGGCATTCCTGATGCATGGGAGACAGCCAATGGTCTGGATCCAAACGACGCCACAGATGCCCTCACCTACTCGCTTGACAGCAAGGAGTACTACACCAACCTTGAGGTTTACGCCAATTCTCTGGTTGAGGACATCATGAAGCAGGGCAATGCTGATGCAGAGAACAAGGTAGATGAATACTATCCTGCATGGAAGAAACCTACAGGCATCTCGCAGATCATCACCTCCAATCCCAGTGAATTAGCCGAAGTAAAGTATTACAGCCTCAACGGCACCCTCCTTTCTGCTCCTCAAAAAGGCATCAACATCCGCAAGATGCTGTTTCAGAACGGAAAGACCGTAGTGGATAAGGTAATAAAGGAATAAAACTTCTTATAAATCGAGTAGGAGGAAAACGAAGTAGTTTTTCTCCTACTTTCGTTTTCCGACCTCTCACACCACCGTACATGCGGTTCCGCATACGGCGGTTCCTATTTTGGGTGCCATTCGATGTATGAACCCATCAATGTAGCATAGCCTGCCATGCTCAACTTTTCGTTGGTTATCGCACGACATAGTATGTAACTGCCAGCTATGCGCCAATCCCCCAAACGACTATTGCCCCACATGTAAGCTTGGTACTTATCTATACCACACTTTATCAAGTTGGCAATTCTCGTTTTCACCCTCTTCCACGACTTCCATATACACATACGTAGCCGTCGCCTTAGCCACTCGTCAGTTTCCATGAGGAAACGTTTCATGTTGGCGAGGTGATAGTAACCTACCCACCCCTTATGTACTCTTCAAGTTTTTGCTTCCTCTTGGCATATCCCCAACCATTGCTTCGGGAAGTCAACTCCTTGAGTTTGGCTTTCATCTTGGATTTGGCTCTTGGGTGTACCGTGAGTTGGCATTTGCCTTTCATTACATAAAAAGAGTAACCAAGGTATTTCACACCTTGCACATAGGACACAACTGTCTTGTCCCTGTTCACCTTCAGATGAAGTTTTCCTTCGATGAATCGGGTTACAGATTCCTTCACGCGTTTGGCTGCACGCTTGGACTTACAAAATATCATCGAGTCATCGGCATAGCGGACAAAAGGGAGACCTCGGCTTGTGAGTTCCTTGTCCAACTCGTTGAGCATGATGTTGCTCAAAAGCGGACTTAACGGTCCTCCTTGGGGAGTGCCTTCCTCACTTGCCTCGAACATACCTTTGTTCATCACACCACTGCGGAGATATTTGTGAATAAGGCTTATCACCCTACCGTCCTTTATCGTGCGGCTGAGGATTTCTATGAGTTTACTGTGGCTCACTGTGTCGAAGAAACGCTCCAAGTCGAAGTCAACCACATAAATGTAGCCATCATCGATTATTTTCTGAGCACCTCTTAGGGCATCATGGCAGCCTCTTCTCGGACGGAAGCCGTAGCTTCCTGGAGAGAATTGACGCTCATAGATGGGAGTTAGGGTCTGGTTGATAGCTTGTTGAACCAGACGGCCTATAACCGTGGGGATGCCCAACAGGCGCATCTTTCCATTGTCTTTGGGTATCTCTACCCTTTTTACTGGGTTTGGACGGTATGAACCGTCAAGCAAGGAACGGATTAGGGCATCCTTATTAGCCAAGAGCCAGGGGGGCATTTGCTCACAAGACATCTTGTCGATACCGCTACAGCCCCTGTTACGCTGCACTGCCTTGTAGGCTTGGAGTAGGTTATCAGGACTGATGATGCGCTCCAATAAGTGTTCCTTGTCGAATGGTACTTCCACGATGTTGTCTTCACATATCCACATGAAGGTCTGCGCTCCCACATATCCTTCGGATTCCGTCCTATCTTTCTGTGGGCAGCCCTTGACTTCTGCCAATGTTTTCTGCATTCTTTCCTTCATAAGGTACGTTTCAATTACTATCGTTTAATTTATAGGTTCTGCCCTTCGTGGAACGTTATCGAATATTCCACTACTATGGCATCTGCTGACTTCTCACGGCAAGCTTTACTCCATGACTTTCGTAAAAGCAACTAATCGTCATGTCCGTGGGACCTCGCTAGTTAAGCATATTGTCCTTCCATCTTATACCCACTTGATTTACTACTTGTAGTTCCGAGTAGTTATTGGACTTTGACTCTTTTTGCAGACTTATCCCTACAAGTAGCCTTATATCAAGTTTCTGTGCGTTGGGTCAGATATTTGCCGCTGACTTCTTTCAGATTCCGCGTCACCACGGACACCCTTGTCTCTCTGGCTAGACGATTCCCACTACTAGGGCTCGTTAGGGACTTGCACCCATTAGACAATACACATGCTAGTCAAACAAAAAGGTGGGCATAGATTCTCATCTTACCCACCTTTCACTCTCCTAATGCTCAAAGGAGAAAATTACAATTCTTACTATTTGTTTTTACAAAATTGTCTTTACAGCCTCAAGCATACCCTTCTCCTGGATAAGGTCGAGGTCTTTCTTCACGAGCTCTGTCAATCCTGGAACAGTTTTGTTCAGATCCTCGTGCCAGATGTAGTCGAAGCCGAGCACACCTTCTGCAACCTTCTGAGTGTCGCCGGTAGCCCAGAGTTCCTGGAGCTTGTCGATGATCTTCTGGTCATCGTTAGGCTGGATAGGAGCACCGTCCTCGCGTACGCCGCCCTTGTAGTATGTGATGATGGCAGCCAGACCGAATACGAGTCCCTGTGGGAGTTCTCCCTTGCGCTCGAGATAGATCTTAACTCCTGGCAGGTCGCGTGTCTCATACTTAGGGAATGAGTTCAGCATGATGCTTGTTACCTGGTGGTCAACGAATGGGTTCTCGACTGTCTCTTATACACATCTGACGCTGCCGACGATAAGGCTC
>ERZ1027171.27-NODE-27-length-62102-cov-7.684691_pt1 | contig 62102 bp, 50 predicted proteins | sample MGYA00519274_ERZ1027171 | MGnify/ENA primary metagenome ERZ1027171 (study PRJEB26926, sample SAMN06164681) | human gut metagenome | biome: ENVO:00009003; feature: ENVO:2100002; material: ENVO:00002003 | host: Homo sapiens | place: USA | collected 2012 ... | reverse complement strand
AAATGTCGCGGAGCGACAAAAGGGTAATGGCGTAGCCGTAACTTCATCCGCCCGCGGGTCGCCGAGGGTGCGGGTGTCTGGTGGACACCTCTAAGCAAAGCTTAGAAGCCCCGACCGAGCCGACAGGCGAGAACGGCGACCCCTATAAATTGTGAATCAAATATACATTGTATAGATTTGAAAAACGGACAGCCGCAAGGGCTGTCCCTACGAATTGTGCCGTGTGCGATTCTTCGGCTTTGCCTCAGAATGACAATTTTCTAAAAATCGTAGGGGTCGGCGTCCGCGACGACCCGCCGAAATCTGATGAAACTTCGCGGAACGCGTCATCGGTCGTTCCCTACGCGCGCAAAATTACGCTGTGCTATGTGAGATTCTTCGCTATCACGCAAAATGACAAGTCTGCACCCACCGTGTAGGGGCGATTGCACGTAGCCCGACATCCAAAATCACACCGTATTCTCCGCCCGAAATGAAAGGAAAGGTTATAACAATGGCTGATGTATACAAATTTAAAGTTGTGTTGCAAGATGTTTCCAATCAAATATGGCGCGACATCGAAATTACGTCTGTATCCAGCGTAGCCAAACTCGGCTATACGGTTTTGTCGGCGTTTGAAACCTCGGCGAGCCATCTCTTTAACATACGATTTAACGGCGTCCGATATGAAATTATGTTTGAAGACGATTTCGGATTTGAACCTGTAGCAGATCCGATTCAAACAAAACTTTCCGCACTGAAGCTTTCTTTGGGCGATGTACTTGAAATGGAGTACGATTACGGCGCGGGATGGGCGTTTTCGTTGGAACTGATTTCTGTTACAAAAATGGAACGGGGTACGGGAAACCATTACCCGTATGTAACCGCAGGTAAGGGAAAAGGCATAATAGAAGACACATCGCCCTTGGACCTTGCCGATATCATTGCAGAAACGGACAAAACGGGGAAGCTCCCGAAGGTTTATGATTATATTATGGAGAAAGAACAAGCATGGGATTACAGGATTTTTGACATAGAGTACTGTAATATGTTCTTAAAAGATGAAATTCGCGAATTTCAATATGCATACGAGGAATATTGAATTCCGGAACGATTTATAAGGAAAATACAATATGCAACAAGAATTTTTTACAGACGTCTGTAAAGCCCTGCACTTAGGTGCATTACAAGCACCCGTAACCGCGGTTTCGGGCGGCTATATGCACAAAATGTACAAAATGACCGCCGAACAGGGCACATATGCCGTAAAGCTTTTAAATCCGAGCGTAATGCGGCGCGCCGACGTCTTTTGCAATCTGCATCTGGCGGAAACGCTGGAACAGGAACTGCAAAACTCCGGGATTTCGATTGTGCCTGCAAATACATACAACGGTGAAAAAATGCAGTGTCTGCAAAACCAATATTTCTATGTTTTTGACTGGCTGGACGGCAAAGCTCTGCACGACGGCGCTGTGAAACCGAAGCACTGTGAAATCATGGGCGGTATTTTGGCGCAGATTCATCAAATCCCCTGTGACGCGTCTGTTCCACCGACAGAAATATCCCCCGTAGACTGGGATTTTTATATTGCAAAGAGCGAAACGGATTGCCCGAAAATCGCAAAAAAATTATATGTGTATCGGGATTTGCTGTACAGCAGAATGGAAAACGGTGCACGTGCGATTCAAAATTTGCCGCAGGAAACCTGTATCAGCAACGGCGACATGGACAGTAAAAATGTGCTGTGGCAGGCGGGAAAGCCGTATTTAATCGATTTGGAATCGCTGTCCTACGGCAATCCGCATACGGAGCTGTTTCAGCTGGCGCTGTGCTGGGCAGGGTATGAATCCTGCCGTCTGCGCTACAACCGCCTGCAAGCGTTTTTGCAGGGGTATCAATCTGTATTCGGCACATTGCACGCGGATTGGGAACTGCTGTACGACAGCAATATCGGCAGTCTCTTGTGGCTGGAATATAATCTAAAACGCGCTTTGGGAATCGAATGCGCGGATGAAACAGAGCGGGCTCTCGGCGTCGGGCAGGTCAAAGAAACCTTAAAGCACGTTCGTTATTATCAAAAAATACGGAAACCGCTGCTGCGGCATTTATACAGAAAATTCTAAATAACAGGAAAAGTTTATAACAACAGGTAATTGTATACGGTATAATATACTGTATACAATTGACATTTTAAGCCGTGTGCGATATTATAATATTGTGGGATTGTTTGATAGCGGGAAAGTAGGAGCATTTACGGTTGCAACTGTTGACACCCCGTCAACAGTTGTTTTTTGTTGGAAGAGGTGGGAAAACATATAAGCATATTAAAAAACTATCGTGATTACAGAAATAAAAAACAGAGAGGTTTATTATAAGTCTAAGCTTTGATGGCGTATCACTCAGCATTTCACCTAGCGGACGTTATCAAGGACCGTATCAAATCGGTGTTTTATGTAATTTTACAATTTAGGAGGGGAACATTTGCTTTTTCTTTTAGTGCTATGTTTGGTGTTATTAGTTGCGTGTTGCTTTACATCAGACACAATTGGTTACATGCTGTTTTTTCCACCGGCAGTTATGGTTGCCGTGATTATGCTGTTTATTGTTTACAACAAGCTGTCTGCCTTGGAAAAAAAGATAAATATATCTAACGATGAAAAAGAAGCCGTATCGGCAAATACAGCCGAAAAAAGTGAAAACCGAAAGGAATCCTGATTTTCGAAAACCTTGGCATCGGGGATTCTTTCCAATAAAATCCTTGACAAATCCCCCGAATTCGGTATATAATACATAGGCTGATTCGGTATGCACGGATTACGGCGCAGACCTGATTTTACATCGGGTATTCACCTAACCGTCTTCTGTGCTGCGCGACAGGCAAAGTTTTAAAGAGGTGAAAATCATGACCAAAGAAGAAAAACAGGCTATCATGGCGGAATACGCCACACACGAAGGCGACACAGGTTCGCCCGAGGTTCAGGTTGCTGTGCTTACAAAGCGCATCAACGATTTGACAGAGCATTTGAAAACCCACAAGAAGGATCATCATTCCAGACGCGGTCTTTTGATGATGGTCGGTCACAGACGCAACCTGCTTGCATACCTGCAGAAGGTTGACATTGAAAGATACCGTTCGCTTATCGCGAGACTCGGCATCCGTAAATAAGTTCTTTTTAAGGCAAGTGGCTTTTCGCTGCTTGCCTTGAATTGCTTTTTTACACCCTTGTTACGTTCGGGGCAATTCGGCAGTTTTAGCGGTAAATGGAGCTTTTCAGGAAGAGTTTTGAACAGCCGCATTTATTGCTAAAAACCGAATGCCTCGCGAAAATATAAAGAAAAAGAGGTAAAGGTATGTTTTTTAAGGATTTCAAACTGTTTGAAACCGAATTGGCAGGCAGACCCTTAAAGGTCGAAGTCGGCAAAATGGCACAGCTCGCGGGCGGTTCGTGCCTGGTTCGCTACGGCGAAACCGAGGTGCTTTGCACCGCAACCATGTCCGCAAAGCCCCGCGAGGGCGTGGATTTCTTCCCGCTTTCCGTAGATTTTGAAGAAAAGCTGTATTCCGTGGGCAGAATCCCCGGTTCGTTCCTGCGCCGTGAGGGCAGAGCATCCGAAAAGGCAACGCTCGCCTCGCGCGTGATTGACCGTCCGATTCGTCCGCTGTTCCCGAAGGATATGCGCAACGACGTCGGCGTGGTGGCAACCGTGATGTCCGTTGACCCCGACTGCTCCCCCGAAATCACGGCGATGATTGGCGTTTCCATCGCCATCAGCGTGTCTGAAATTCCGTGGGACGGCCCCATCAGCGGTGTTTCCGTCGGTTTGGTGGACGGCGAATACGTTATCAACCCCACGGCGGAACAGCGTGAAAAATCGCAAATGGCGGTTACGGTTGCATCCACCGATTCCTTGGTTGCAATGATTGAAGCGGGCGCAAACGAAGTCACCAACGACGAGATGTTTGACGGCATCATGTTCGGTCACAAAACCAATCAGCAGATTGTGGAATTCATCAAGGGCATTCGTGACGAGGTCGGCAAAGAGAAAATCGATTTCCCGTCCAACGACCCCGACCCCGCAATGTATGAGGCGATTAAAGAGTTCGCGATTGAGGATGTCCGCGCGGCACTCGATACCGATGACAAACGCGTTCGTGACGAGCGTTTGAAGCCCGTTTATGAAGCGGTACACGCAAAGTTTGACGAAGTATATCCCGACGATATTGCAAAAATCGAGGATTGCCTTTATAAATTGCAGAAATTCGTGGTTCGCCGTTGGCTTCTCGATGACGGCAAGCGCGTAGACGGCAGAGGCATTGACGAAATCCGCCCCTTGAATGCGGAAGTCGATTTGCTCTCCCGCGTACACGGCTCGGGTATGTTCACCCGCGGGCAGACACAGTGCCTTTCCATTACCACTCTCGGCGCAATGAGCAATGCACAGCTTTTGGACGGCATTGACAACGAAACCGAAAAACGCTATATGCATCACTACAATTTCCCGTCCTATTCCGTCGGCGAAACCAGACCCTCCCGCGGCCCCGGCAGACGTGAAATCGGTCACGGCGCATTGGCAGAGCGCGCTTTGCTGCCCGTAATTCCGTCGGTTGAGGAGTTCCCATACTGCATCCGCGTGGTATCCGAGGTGCTTTCCTCCAACGGTTCAACCTCGCAGGGCTCTATCTGCGGTTCTACACTGTCCCTGATGGCGGCGGGCGTGCCGATTAAAGCGCCTGTTGCGGGTATTTCCTGCGGTCTCATTACCGAGGGCGACCGTTTCATGACGATGGTCGATATTCAGGGCTTAGAAGACTTCTTCGGCGATATGGACTTTAAGGTTGCAGGTACGAAGAAGGGCATCACCGCCATTCAGATGGACTTGAAAGTACACGGCTTAACCCCCGAAATCATCCGCGAAGCACTCGACAAAACCTATGCCGCAAGATGCTATATCTTAGATGAAATTATGCTTCCCGTCATCTCCGAGCCGCGCAAGGAGCTTTCCAAGTGGGCGCCGAAGATGCTGACGACCAAGATTGACCCCGAGAAAATCGGCGACGTTATCGGCAAGCAGGGCAAGGTCATTCAGAAGATTTGCGCCGAGTGCGACTGCAAAATTGATGTCAATGAGGACGGTCAGGTATTCGTTTCCGCACTTGACCTCGACAATGCACAGAAAGCGGTATTCATTGTGGATACCATTGCCAACGGTCCCGAAGTCGGCGCGGTTTACAAGGGCATTGTGACCCGCCTGATGAGCTTCGGCGTGTTCGTCGAAATCGTCCCCGGCGTAGAGGGCATGGTGCACATCAGCCATCTCGATGTGAAACGCACCGAAAAGGTCGAGGACGTTGTTAACGTCGGCGACGAGATTATCGTCAAGGTATTGCCGAAGGACGAGCAAGGCAGACTGAACCTCTCCCGCCGCGAGGCGCTGATTGAGGTTGAGGGTCTGACTCCCGAAAACGAAATTTCGGAGCGCCGCCCCGCACCGCGCCGCGATTTCCGCCGTCCCCGCCGCGATAAATAAGATATTTTAAAATGCAGTTTTAAAACAAAAACGCCGACAGGTATTCTTACCGAATGCCTGTCGGCGTTGCTTTATTTGTGTGTTACTTGCATACAGTAAACAGCATTTTGCAGACGTTCCCTGTGCCGCAGGAGATTCTTCGCTGTCGCGCAAAATAACAAGTTTGCACAAACCCATAGGGAAGATTCACGAATCGCCCGTGAAATTCTGCTGAATTTTTTCGGAACAACACAGAGGTTGTTCCCTACACGCTGTCAAATTTACATTGTGCGATGTGAGATTCTTCGCTATGCTCAGAATGACAAATTTGTACAAACCCGTAAGGGCGGATGCCATCATCCGCCCGAGTAAAATCCAATTTTACGTAAAACTAACGATTACGCACCAATTGTAGGGGTCGACGGTCTCGCCTGCCGGCTCGGTCGGTGCTTTTGAATATTTTGTATTCAAAGGTCTCCACCGGAGACCCGCACCTCGGCGACCCGTTGAAGTCAGATGAGATTTCACGGCGGGAGCAAGTTACGGCTTCGCCATTACCCTTTTGTCTGCTCCGCAGACATTTCCCCTAACAGGGGAATAACCCCGCCCTACGGAAGCGAATCAAATTTATATATAATTTTTTATAACAAGCCGCGGGTTTCCATTTCCTGTGCGGCGAGGAGCACGCCCAATTTTCCGCTGTGGAAATTCAAGCCCCCCTGCATCCAGACGGCGAACGGCTCTCTGAGGGGCGCATCACCCGAAAGCTCAATGGACGAGCCTGCGGTAAATGTGCCTGCCGCCATAATGACTTGGCTGTCATAGCCGGGCATATCCCACGGTTCGGGCGTCACGTATGCATCTACGGGCGCGCCTTTCTGAAGCCCCTGGCAAAAGGCAATCAGGCGCTCGCTGTCGCGCAGGCAGATTGCCTGAATAATATCGTGCCGTGTATCGCAGGGCGCGGGGGTAACGGTATAGCCGAAGCCTGAAAACAGTGCGGCGGCAAATACAGCGGTTTTGAGGGCTTCGCCCACCACGTGGGGTGCGTGGAACAGCCCCATAAACAGACTGCGGTTCTGCCCCAAGGTTGCGCCGACCTCTGCGCCGAGTCCCGGCGTCGTCAGACGGCAGGCGCACAGTTCTACAAGGTCTTTTCGTCCTGCAATATACCCGCCCGACGGCGCAACGCCGCCGCCCGCGTTTTTAATCAGCGACCCCGCCATCAAATCCGCGCCGACCTCGGTCGGTTCTTTTTCCTCGGTAAATTCGCCGTAGCAGTTGTCCACCATCACCACGGCGTTCTTGTTGACGCGGTGCACAATTTCGCAAACGCGCCCGATTTCCGCAACAGAAATGCTGTGCCGTAAAGAATACCCGCGCGAACGCTGTATGTACACCATCCGCACATCGTCCCTTGCAGCTTGCGTCTCGATTTTTTCGTAATCCAATTCGTCATTTTCGGTCAAATCGACTTGGCGGTACAGCACGCCGAAATCTCGGAGCGTCCCCTTGCCGCGGCTTTTTTCGCCGTCGATGCCGATGGTCGAATGAATGGTATCGTACGGCAGACCCGTGACACTGAGCATCACGTCTTGTGGGCGCAGAACGCCGTACAGGCAAACCGACAGCGTGTGTGTGCCGCAGGCAAGCGCCCCCGCGCGGATTAAAGCACTTTCGGCGCCGAAAATATCCGCCGTGAGCGCGTCCAGCTTTTCGCGCCCGCAGTCGTTGTAGCCGTAGCCCGTGGTCGTGCCGAAATCTGCCTCATTCACACGGTGCTTTATGAAAGCGGCAAGTACCTTTTGCTGATTGTATTCCGTCAGCGCGTCGATTGCCGCAAACTGCGTTTTTGCCGTTTTTGTCGCTTCGGCGGCGGCTTGTTCTATGTTTTCGGAAAATTGAAAAAATGTACTCATAGTTTTAAAAATCCCAATTCCAAATCGGCGCATTTTTGAAAGCCCGATTTTTGATAAAATTTTTCATTTTCGGCAGTGCAGGTTAAAAAGATATGCTGTATGCCGTCCTTTTGTAAATCCGCGCACAGCGTGCGCACGCAGGCGGACGCGTACCCCTGTTTTCTGTATGCGGGAGCGCAGGCGACCTCGCGCAAATAGGCGTAACCGCCCAAAATATCCGCAAAGGCGGTTGCCGCCAAATTTCCGTTTTCCGTATGTACCGCCGTTGCACGGGTAAATCCGCCGAATACGCCCCGCGCTGTGCGCGACAGCCATTCGTTGTAGAGGGTTTCCTGCGCTTCTGCGGGCAATGTGTCGGGCGGTGCGGGCAGAGAGCTGACAACCAAATCGTAAATCGGGCGAAAGCCGTCATAAACATATTCTGCTCTGTGCGCGGGTGCAGTCGGCACTTTCAGTTCCAGCAAACTGCTTTTGCTTTGCGCCGATATACCGAGTTTACGTGAGACGACAGGGCTTGCCTGTATCGGGCATTCGGGAAATGCGGCGGCGAACAGACGCAGTTCCGTGAAATCCGCATTTTCCCCTGCGGCAACACGCAAATAGCCGTTCTGCGGCTTTACAAGCAGTGCGGCGGGGCGATTCTTCCCGTCGGTTTGCATCCACACGCCGTCTGCGCCTTGCATCAGGGGGAGCGGCAACAGCGCGTATGCCGTATAGATATCGGCAGAAAAACAGGACAGCAGCTTTGCCGCCGTGTCCTGTGTCGGGTTTTCCAGCAGTTTTAACATCGCTTACAGTACGGCGAGGGTATCTGCCAATACGCGCGAAAGCCGCGCGACGCTGTCGATATCCTCTTTTTTGGCAACGCATGAAGCGGAATGAATGTAGCGGCACGGCACGGAGACCGCCACCGTCTTTACCCCGCCGGCCGCTTTGTGGATTGCGGAAGCATCGTTGCCGCCTGCAACCATGGTTTTGGTCTGGCAGGGGATGTTGTTTTCCTTTGCTAAGCGGAAAGCCAAGTCGAACAGGGACTTGTCATACACGGTGCCGCGGTCCATAAAGCCGACCACCGCGCCGCCGCCCGTTTTGCAGACCTGACGGTAGCCGCCGACGTCGGGCAAATCCGCCGCCGTGGTGCTTTCGAGTACAATCGCGTAATCGGGCGCAACGGTATCGGTGACCGCCGCCGCGCCGCGTGTGCCGATTTCTTCCTGCACGGTAAAGCAGAAGATCAAATCATAGGGCAAATCCTGCTGAAGCATTTCGAGCATCACAAGATTGCCTGCGCGGTCGTCTATCGCTTTTGCTTTTATAAAGCCGTCGCCGAATTCAATGTATTCCGAATCAAAATACGCGTTATCCCCGAGCGAAACAAGCACTTCTGCCTCTGCCTTTGTGCGTGCGCCGATGTCAATCAGCAAATCTTCAATTTCGGGAACGGTATTTTTCTCGTCTTTTGTAAGCTGATGCACCGCCTTGCCGCCGATGACGCCCGAAATGGCGTTCTCGCCGACCTTGACCGCTTTGCCGAACAGTGCGCGGGCGTCAATGCCGCCCACAGCCGCAAAGCGCAGAAAACCGTCGTCGGTGATGTAGGTGATAATCAGACCGACCTCGTCCATATGCGAAGCCAGCATCACTTTATTTTTGGCGCGCTGTGCGCCGCGTTTTTCGACAATCAGATTGCCGAGCGCGTCCACGGTATAGGTAACATCCTGCGGCAGGTGCGCAATCAGGAATGCACGCACGGCTTCTTCTCTGCCCGATGTGCCGTTCAATTCACACAAGGTTTTAAGCATACTGCGCCCCCTCTAAAAGATATGCCGCCAAGAGTTTCGCGGTGTTTTCCACATCTTCCACAGAAACAACTTCCACCCCTGTGTGCATATAGCGCAGGGGAATCGACAAAAGCCCTGTGGCACAGCCGCCTGCTTCCATGCCGATGACATCGGCATTTGTGCCGCTTCTGCCGCCCATAACCTCGGTTTGATACGGAATATTTTTCGCTTTTGCCACGGCGGTCAAGCCCTTTGACACCGTATGTGTCAGTGACGGCGCAAAGCCAATCATCACGCCTTTGCCGAGTACGCCGCAGTCCTCGGGCTTCGCATCGGGGGTGTGGGCAAAGCTGACGTCCACTGCAATACACAAATCGGCTTTGGCGTTGTATGCCGCCGATTTCGCGCCGCCCTCGGTGGTCTCCTCACGCGTGGAGAATACGACGGTAATATCGTCCGAACAGCCGTTTTGCTGTAAAATTTCCAAGGCTTCCAACAGCACGCAAAGCCCCGCACGGTCATCGAGCGCGGGTGCGCTGACGCAGTCGTTTTGTAAAATGCGAAACTGCGGACGCAGAAGCACGCGGTCGCCTAAGCGTACAAGCGTTTCCGCCCGTTCTTTATTGAGCCCGATGTCAATTAAAACGGTTTCGGGAAGCGCGGCTTTGTCGCCGTCCTTTTGCAGGTGCGGGGGCGTGCTTGTCACCACGCCGAACAGCTTTTCCCTGCCGCAGACGGTCACCTCTGCGCCTGTCAGCACACGCTTGTCCGCACCGCCGCACGGCGCACAGCGCAGGAAACCTTCGGGCGTGATTTCCAAAACCGCAAGCCCGATTTGGTCCATATGCGCGTCCAAAAGCACGCGCCGACCCGCGCCCGCAATTCGGCAAACCACATTGCCGATACGGTCGCGCGTGACCGCGCCGAACGGCTTCAGCAATTCTGCCGCAGCATCGGCGATTTCCTGTTCATCGCCCGACACGCCTGCCGCGGCGGTTAATGTTTTTAAAACGGATATTGTATCCATTGCAAATAGCTCCTTGAAAAATTCGTGCGGGTACATTTTCGCGCCACGCCAAAGGTAAGAAAAAACCGTAGGGGCGGATGCCCTCATCCGCCCGAGCAAAGTGCAATTCCGCAAAATGCTAACAGTTGCGCACAACCCGTAGGGGCGAACTGTGTTCGCCCGCGGCGCGAGCAAGCCCGCGCCCTACGCACTTATATTTTCAATTAAATTTCCGTGCCGCCGACGGGACGGATGGAAAGCACATAGCATGCGCCCTCGCCGAAAATCCGCTCCATTTCGGACTTGTAGGCGTCTAAAAGCTCCAGCGGCACAAACGCCTGAATTGTACCTGCGAAGCCGCCGCCGTGTACGCGCCACGCGCCTTTGCCTCTGAGGACGCGCTCGGATACCGCCAACGCCAAGGATACGGGCTGGTCGGTGGGTTTTTTCACGGAAAATACATTTTGATTGTACATATACGAAGAGCTGCCGCTTTCGAGTATGTACTGCTTGAAAGCCTCAAAATCGCCTGCACGCAATGCCGAGACTTCCTTCTCCACACGGGCGTTGTCCGCGTAGAAATGCATCGCGCGCAAAACCGCGCGGTCGCCGACCTTTTTGCGGACTTCGGCAATTTCGCCGTAAAATTCCGCTTCGGGAACCTCGCGCAGGACGGATTTCCCGAAATACTGCGCGACGCTTTCCATTTCTGAACGGATAAAGCCGTATTCATCGGTCAAATCGGAATGATTGCCCTTCGTGTCTACAATGCAGAGCGCATGACCGCACGAGGCAAAGTCGAATTTCACTTCTTCGATAATCGGTACTTTGGGGTCTTCAAAATCGATCGTCACGAAAGAGCCGACAGAGCAGGCGGTTTGGTCCATCAGACCGCAGGGCTTGCCGAAATATTCATTTTCGGCGTACTGTGCAATTTTCGCGATGGTAACCGCGTCTACCGCGCCGTCGTTGTAAAGATAGTTGAGCATGGTGCCCACGAGTACCTCATACGCCGCCGAGGACGAAAGCCCCGACCCCGACAGTACGCGCGAAGCGGTTGCCGCATCAAAACCGCCGATTTTGTAGCCGTAATTGAGAAAGCCTTGGCACATCCCGCGCACAAGGGCGGGGGAATGTCCGGTTTCGTTTTCCTGCACGGACAAATCCGAAAGGTCTACGACATCCATAGAATAGCCTGCGCTTTTTACACGGACAATATTCTCGGAATTTACTGCCGCCGCCGCGACAGCGTCCAAATCAATCCCTGCCGCCAACACCTTGCCGTGGTTGTGGTCGGTGTGGTTGCCGCCGACTTCGGTTCTGCCGGGGGCGGAAAACAGGCGGATATCCCGCTCACCGTCATACAGACGGGCAAATTCGTCTGCCAAAGCGGCATAGCGGTCATACTGCGCGCGGACGGCTTCGTCTGTGACATATACACGGCGCAGACGTTCGTCATACGCACCTGTGTACAGAGCTTCTTTCAGTGCAGTGCTTGTAGGCATAGAGAAACATCCTTTCAGCTCTTTTCGAGCGGTGTGTCTTTATTTTTGAAGTTGCTGTTATAGAATTCGATAAGCTTGTTGATGCCGAACAGGGAAAGTCCCGAAATGGTGAACAGAATCACGAACGGCAAAATGAACGCCATGGAGAACGGATTGAATACGTTTCGGCCGATAAAGCTGTAAGATACGATTTTCGGCATAAAGCCCAAAAGCGAAAACAGCAGATACTGCCGAAAGTCAAACCGCATCGCGCCGTATACCTGGCTGATGGTATTAACAGGAAAGCTCGGCACTAAGCGGAAAGCGAACAACAGCCCCGCCTTCGCTTTGTTGTCGGCTTTGTTGAGAATACGGTCTACGTCTTTGTTGCGCGTTAAAAATCGGTGCACAATGCCGCCGCCGAGGTATTTGCCCCAAAAATATTTTACCCCCAAAAGCAGAAGCATGCCCGTAATGTTAATCAAAATCGCGTACGGTGTGGGGAACGCGATACCCGCGATAACGCAGACGGCGGAAATGGGCAGGGGAATAAAGGATTTTGACAGATATATAAGCAGAATGACCACGATAACCAGCCATTTATTCGGAATGGCGGCAACCGCATATTCAAATTCCGCAAGGCGGTTCATAATATCCCCGTAATGCTCCAGGAAAGTCGGGTCTTGAAACAGCCAGCCTACGGCTAACAGTACTGCCGCCAAAATGAGCAGTATACCGCCTAAAAGGTTTAAAAGCTTTTTTCGGTTCAGTTTTTTACGAGCCAGCAGTACCACCGCCTTTCCGTTTGCGATATACAACTTATATAAACTATAGTATACTGCCCCCAAAACAGGGCATACAACACGAGTATATATATTCCTAATTTTATAACAAATTCCGCTTTCGGTCAATAAATTCGGGAAAGAAATTTTTATTTCGTACGCATCGGATTGTGCCAATCGCAGGGGCGGCTGTATTCGTCCGCAAAATAAAATGTAACAAAATTGCAATTTCGGTTTTCTTTTCGCGTAAACTTTGTTATACTGAAAGGAGAAAAATTTCGCATTAAAAAAACTTTGGAGGATACAGGCTATGCTTGAAATTTTAAAAGCGATTGTCCTCGGCATTGTCGAGGGTATCACAGAATGGCTGCCCATCAGCAGTACGGGACACATGATTTTGGTCGATGAATTTTTACATCTCAATGTGACGCCCGAATTTAAAAGCATGTTTTTGGTGGTTATTCAGTTGGGTGCGATTTTGGCGGTCGTGCTGCTGTTTTGGAAAAAGCTGTGGCCGTTCGGCGTGCAGGAAAAGAAATTACTGATTAAGAAGCCCATCTTCACGATGTGGTTCAAGGTCATTGTTTCCTGTGTGCCTGCGGCAATCGTGGGACTGCTGTTTGACGAAAAGCTGGAAGAACTGTTTTACAACTGGCAAACCGTTTCGGTGATGCTGATTTTGGTCGGTATTTGCTTCATTATTATTGAAAACATCAACAAAAAGAAAACGCCGAAAATCCATTCGATTGCGGAAATTACCTACCCCGTAGCGTTTTATATCGGGCTTTTCCAGCTGATTGCCGCCGTATTCCCCGGTACCTCGCGTTCGGGCGCAACCATTCTCGGCGCACTGCTTTTGGGCGTGTCGCGCACTGTTGCGGCGGAGTACACGTTTTTCCTTGCCGTGCCTGTGATGTTCGGTGCAAGCGCTTTGAAGCTCGTGAAATACGGCTTCCACTATACGGGTATGGAAATCGCGATTTTGGCAGTCGGCATGGTCGTAGCGTTCGCGGTCTCCGTCGTGATTATCAAATTCTTAATGAACTACATCAAAAAGCACGATTTCAAGGTGTTCGGCTGGTACAGAATCGTTTTGGGCGCGGTGGTGATTGCCTATTTCGCCATCCGTGCGGCGTTGGGATAAGTCTTTATGCGGAACGGATTGCCGTGGGGGCTGTTCCTACGGTATGTAAAACAATTTCACAAACCGTAGGGGCGAACTGCGTTCGCCCGCAAAAACCGCACAATCTAACGGCATCGCACACGCCTGTAGGGGCGATTCACGAATCGCCCGCGCAAGGTTGGACTGGTTGCAGACCCACCCTGTATGCCGTGGGAGATTCTTCGGCTTCGCCTCAGAATGACAAATTTGCGCAGAACGTAGGGGCGGACGCGAAAGCGCACCTCTGTAATATATAACCGTTAAGGAGATAACCGAAATGTCTGTGCAGGAAAAGAAAAATTTGGAACGCTACAAATGGACTTTGCACCATCCGCTCTATTGGCAAATCCTTATGTATTTGCTCTTGGCTGTATACTTTCTGCTCTGGATTCTGTTTGAAGCCGAAATTCGGCACACGGTATACGGAACTGTATTACATATTTGCATATTCGTACCGATTGGCGTTCTGATTGCCGTGCAGATGTTTTTAGAGCATCGGGGAACAAAAACACTCAAAAACTTATTCAAACAGGAAATATCTGTCCGCGAAATTCTTCAAATTTATGAAGAACTTTACGCGGGAATCGACTTTTCTAAGCGCCGACACGCCGACACATACCTTGATTATGTGCTTTCTGTTGCGCCGCTGTATATGCTCATCGGCGAGTTTGACCGTGCAATTGAGTTGTATCAAAATCTGCTTTCTACAAAACACAAAAAATCCGTGCCGAAAGGCGTGCATCCCATTATATGCAGTGATTTGGCAGATAGCTTCGCAGAAAAGGGTGATGCGCACGCCGCGCAAAACGCAATGCAGGCGACTTTGGAAGCGGTGCGCCGTCAGATTCGGCGCAATCCAAAAAAGCAGGCAATTATCGAAGAAAATTTAAACGCGTGTACCCGCGCAAAATTAGAATTAAAATGCGGAAATCCCGCGCCGATGGCAAAAATTTTTGCGGAAATGCCTGCACCGAAAGCACAGCAAGTGCCTTTGGAACAGACGGCTGTGGAACGGTTGCGGGGTTGGACAGCATATGTACAGGGGGATTATGCAGAAGCACAGCGCGCCTATGCATATGTATATGCACACGGCAAAGATACATTTTATACACAGGAAGCAAAATATTATTTAAATAAAATAAGGGAACAAAATGCAAACTGAAATTTTGCCCGCACTGACGGGCGGTAACGAACTGAATACAGAATCCATTGACAGTGCGGCGGCGCTTTTGCGTGTGGGCGAGGTGGTCGGGATTCCGACGGAAACGGTGTACGGCTTGGCGGCAAACGCCTTTGATGAAAAAGCGGTTGCAAAAATTTTCAAAGCCAAAGGCAGACCGCAGGACAATCCGCTGATTGTGCATATTTCGGCGTTTGAAGAAATCCGCGAATTGGTGTCCGCCGTGCCCGAAGCGGCGAAAAAATTAGCGGACGCGTTTTGGCCGGGGCCGCTGACCATCATTTTGCCGAAAAGCAGTAGAATTCCCGATGCGGTATCGGCAGGACTGCCGTCTGTTGCTGTGCGTATGCCATCGCATTCTGTGGCACGGGCAGTTATTGCGCGGGCGGGCGTACCGCTTGCCGCACCGAGTGCGAACCTTTCGGGCAGTCCCAGCCCTACAAATGCCAGGACGGTTTTTGACGATATGCAGGGGCGCATACCGCTGATTTTGGACGGCGGCGGCAGTCGGGTCGGCGTGGAATCTACGGTCATTACACTGTGCACCGAAGTGCCGCGCGTCTTGCGCCCGGGCGGCGTGACAGTGGAACAGCTTCGCGCTGTTTTGGGTGCGGTCGAGGTGGACGACGCGGTTTTGCATCAATTAAAGGCGGGTGAAAAAGCCGCTTCCCCCGGTATGAAATACAAACATTACGCGCCGCGTGCCGATATTACGATTGTGCGCGGGTCTTTGGCGCAGTTCCGTCAATATGTTGCTGAACAGGCGGCGGATGCCTTTGTGCTTTGCTTTGCGGGTGAGGAGCGGTATTTTCCGCACGCGGTTCCCTACGGCGCGGCAGAAAGCGACAGCGAACAGGCAAACCGCCTGTTTGACGCATTACGGGAATTAGATTCGTTAGGTGCGAAAACCGTCTATGCACGGTGTCCGTCTTTAGACGGCGTGGGTTTGGCGGTCTATAATCGGCTGATTCGCGCGGCGGGATTCCACTTGATTGATTTGACAGAGGAATAAACAATGAACGAAAAGTTATTTTTAGGCGCGCATCTTTCCTGTGCCAAAGGGTTTTATAAAATGGGCAAAGAAGCACTTTCGGCGCAGATGAACACGATGCAGTTCTTCCTGCGGAATCCGCGCGGAGCAAAGGCGAAAGCACTTGACCCCGACGATATGGCGGCATTCCGCACACTGCTTACAGACAACAGCTTTGCGCCTGTGATTGCACATGCGCCGTACACGCTCAATCCCTGCTCCCCTGATGCGCACATCCGCGGGCTTGCAGAGGAAATGTTCGCGGATGACTTGCAAAGAATGGAGCATATTCCGGGCAATCTTTATAACTTTCATCCGGGTTCACGGCTGAAACAGCCGCTTGAAATTGCGGTCGCGGAAATCGCCGAACTGCTGAACCGCCTGATTACCCCCGAACTGCACACAACGATTTTGCTGGAAACCATGTCGGGCAAGGGGAGCGAGGTCGGACGGGATTTTCAGGAACTTCGGGCGATTTTAGACCGCGTCGAACATCCTGAGAAAGTCGGCGTGTGCCTGGACACCTGCCACGTTTGGGATGCAGGCTATGACATCGGGAACGACTTAGACGGTGTTCTGACAGAATTTGACCGTGTAATCGGACTCGAAAAGCTCAAGGCTGTGCACTTAAACGACAGCCTAAACGCACGCGGCAGTCACAAAGACCGTCACGCCTTAATCGGGCAGGGCGAAATCGGTTTTGACGCGCTTTTGCGCGCCGTCACCCACCCCGCATTGCGCGGACTGCCGTTTACCTTGGAAACCCCGACAGACACAGCGGGTCATGCCGCAGAAATCGCCGTTCTGTGGGAGGCCGTTGAAAAAATCGGATAAAAAGGACTGCTGTACAAAATCGTACAGCAGTCCTTTTTAGTCTTTTATCTGTAATATTTCCCGTAATACGCCTGCAATTCCGCTTCTGTCAAATAGGCGGAAAGCGCGCCGACAGCGGTTACGGCTTTGCCGCCCGTAATGTTGCCGTACGCAATACACTGCCGCAGGGGGCAGTCGTGCATCAGACCGTATACAAAGCCCGCTAAGAATGCGTCGCCCGCACCTGTGGAATCTTCGTTTTGAAATTCATCTACGCTCGGCACAAAGAATTTTTCGCCGCCGTCTATGCCGATACAGCCGTCCTTGTCCACCTTGACAACCACGCGGTCAAAATAAGCGCGAAGCTGTTCCGCCGCCGCTTCGGGCGAGGATGCACCCGTTATCTGCATCGCTTCCTTGCGGTTCGGCGTGTAGTAATCGGCAAGCTCTAAATATGCGCCGTATTTCGAGAAGGACAGCTCGTCATCCCAGCCTGTATCCAAAACCAATTTTGTGCCTTCCGCTTTCAAGCGGCGGTAGACGGGCAAGAATCCGCCCGGATGCATCAGCACAACCTTTGCGCCCGTTGCCATTCGGTAAAAGGCTTCCTTTGCCGCATCCGACGGGTCAATGCTGCCTTTCCCGTAAGTAAAAAATGTCCTGTCGGCGGGCAAAATGATTGCCGAGGTGATATTCAGCGGGATTTTCTCGCCGTCATACAAATTCACAGGCTCTACACCGTTTTCGCGGAATTTCGATTTTGCAAATTCCGAAAACATATCCTTGCCCAGCTCCGTTGCAATCCGCGCCGAAACGCCGAGCCGCCCGAGGTTAATCAGCGTGGCGGGCAGTCCCCCGCCGAGCTGTAACGAAAATTCGTCACAGTACAGTTCTTCCCCCAGCTTCGGCAGCCGCGGAAAGCCTTTATATAACAAATCTACATTGGTTGCGCCTGCACCTGCACAAAAAGCCATTACGCCCACCCCTTCGTATAATCTTTGTTAAGTTCCAAATATTCTGCAATCAGCTTTTTCGCCAAAGAATAGCTGTTCACAAGCGGGTGCAGTGTGAGTGCTTCCACTGCCGCCTGCACGCTTTTTTCGCGGATGGCGCGGGAAGCAAGGCGTTCATAGATCTTGACGCGGTGAATCAGCTCTAAATTCTGTGCATCCACCGCGCCGAAATGATGCGGCACTGCGCCGTTTTCGGTGATATCACAGGTGATTTCTACAATGTCCGTCGGCAGAAGTCCCTCAATTGCACTGCCGTTCGGCACGCATAAAATCATACTGCCGCGTTTGCCTGTCTGCTCCAATTCGATATAACGTAACGCCACGCCCGCGTAACCGCCGTCATCCTTGCCGAAGATGTCAAAATGCCATGGCGTTTCACGGCGCACGCCCGTTTCCGCCGCCATATAATTGTTTTCGCGCTCTCCGTAATACTGCTCGAAAATCTCCAGCGCCCGCTCGAAATCCTTTTCAATATCGATATTTTCCAGCGCCGCCGTCATACGGCGGTTGATGTCGGCAATTTGTTCGCCGCGCGTGCTTTTTGCGTTTAAAATATTTTCCACCGCCTGTTCGCGGTAATAAAAATAATACAGATACTCGTTTAAAACGGCATGGCGGCTTTTTAAAAGGTCGGGGGAAAAATAGCGCATATCCGTTTCTTTGTATGCGCGCGGATTTTCGATAAGCTCGCGGAGCACCTCTCTGCCGTTTACGGTGACAGACGAAAAATAGGACAGGTGATTTAAGCCGTACACTTCACCTGCCGCGCTTCCTTCGGGCGCACCGTACAGCTTCTCGAAGCTTCGGAGCATCCCTGACGGCGCATCGCAGATGCCGTATGTAAAATCATATCCCATATCGCGAAGCGTTTGGCTGACAACGCCCGCAGGATTTGTGAAATTGAATATTTTGCAGTTCGGCTTTGCGAGACGTTTCACAAGTTCACAGTATTCGCACAGCGCCGCCACGGAGCGCATGGCAAAGGAAAGCCCCGCCGCGCCCGTAGTCTCCTGCCCCAGCACACCGTGGGAGAGTGCAATCCGTTCATCGCGCACGCGCATATCGTCGCCGCCGACGCGAATCGTCGTAATCACATAGTCTGCATCCTGAATTGCCGACGCGGCATTTTCGGTTAAAACGAAGTCTAAATCGGGGTCAATGCGTTTTGCGGTCTCCCGCGCAAGCGTGCCGTAAATACGCAGTTTTTTTGCGTCGTTGTCCATAAACACGAGCTCGCGGATTCCCAAGCCCTTTGCGCGTGCGGCAATGCTCCGCGCCAAAAACAGCGAGCGCACACCGCCCCCGCCGATAACGGTTAGTTTCATATTCTGCACTCCTTATCGGGATTTTTCTTTAGTTGACAACGTGTATCGGTTCGCCGCGGAAAAACGCGGCAAAATTGTCTTTTAAAATTGACATCAGCCTTGCGCGGGTTTCAAAGCCCGCCCACGCAATGTGCGGCGTAATCAGGCAGTTTTTCGCGTGTAACAGCGGGTCGTCTGCCCGCGGCGGTTCGACGGTCAGAACGTCCAGTCCCGCACCCGCAATTTTGCCACTGTTCAGCGCATCGGAGAGTGCCTGCCCGTCCACCACAGGCCCGCGCGAAGTGTTAATCAGGTAGGCTGTTTTTTTGCATTTCGATAAAAATTCCGCGTCTACAAGCCCTTCCGTCTTTGCAGTCAGCGGACAGTGCAGACTGATAAAATCGGATTCCCGTGCGAGGGTATCCAAATCCGCCCACCGAAAATTCCTGCGCGCGCTTTGGTCGGTTTTATGCCCCGACACCGCCAAAACCTGCATATCAAACGCGGCGGCAATGTCCGCGACCTTTTGCCCGATTTTGCCGAAGCCTACAATTCCGAGCGTTTTGCCCTGCAATTCCGACAGCGGCGTTTTCCAAAAGCAAAAATCGGGGCAAACTGTCCATTCGCCGTTATGTACCGCCTCGGAATGAAGCGCCACGGCATTGGTGAACGCCGTTATAAACGAAAATACCAGCTGTGCCACGGCATTCGTGGAATACGAGGGGATATTCACGAGCGGAATTCCCTTTTCGCGCAAATATGCGCCGTCCGCGATGTTGTAGCCCGTGGACAGAAGCGCGACAAAACGGAGCTTCGGCATCCCGTCAATTTCGACGCGCGTAAGCGGCGTTTTATTGGTAATGACAATCTCCGCATCCCGACAGCGCGGAACAATTTCTTCCTTTTTCGTGCGGTCATACGCCGTCAGTTCGCCGTATTCCCGAAGCCAATCCCAGGAAAGGTCGCCGGGGTTCGTGGTAAACCCGTCCAGAATCACAATTTTCATACGCACGCTCCTTTTTAGCTTTTTAGGATGGGATATTACAATATATTGTAGCACAAACAGACAGGCAGAGGCAAGAGCGGAAAAACGGATTTACCGAGTAGTCTCTGTCTATGAATGTATATTTTGCAAAAATATACCCCCGCCCTTTCATGCAGAAGGCGGGGGTAAAAAAGTCAGAATTTAGAAAGCGTTTAAACAGGTAACCCGTCCCGCAAAGTCGGAGACGAAATACACGCCGTCTGCCGCGGCAGTCATACCGAAAATCGGTGCGCCGACAGAAACACTGCCGATTACAATGCCGTCTGTTTTGGAAACGCGGTACACCCTGCCGTCGGATGCGCCGAACAGCAAAGCATCGGGAAGCACGGTGACCGTCGGTTCAACCGTCTGCGAATTGCCGTTTGTGTATGGTGCGGTATATATAAGCGCCTTGCCGACCGCACATTCCCACAAAATTTCTTTCGAGGTCAGGCTGTATGCAAGTACGCCGCGGTTTGCCGTGGGGATATACGCAATATCGCCCTCTACTGCGGGCTTCGCGCTGACATTGAACTTGTAATCCGAAAGCTCGCTTTTATGTGTAATTTCGCCTGTATCGGCGTCCACAAGCATGATGGCGTCATCGTCCGCAACCAAAATCGTATTTTCGTTCACGGGCGTTGGGGTAGAACTGCGGAAACGGATGTTACCGTCTTTGTTCTCCCAAAGCTGTTTACCCGTTGCTTTGTCGAGTGCTGTGAGTGCGTCCCAGTGCGAGGAAACCAAAAGCTTGTTGCCCATTACGACAAATTCGGCGGCGGACGCTTCGCCCTTGCCGCGGATATTTTCCCAAATGACCTTGCCTGTCTGCAAATCCAGCGCCGTCACGCCTGCCGCGCCGCCTGCGAATACAACGCCGTCCGAAATACACGGCGCACTGCTTGTACTCAGCGCGTTGCCGAGCGAAACAGATGTCTGCCAAATCACCGTGCCGTCCGACTTGTTTAGGCAATACACATTGCCCGCGCAGTCCTGCGCAATCAGCCTATCGCCGTCAATCACCACATTATTTTTGACGGAATTTTTGGTTTTGTACGTCCACTGTACCGCGCCGTCCGCCGCATTTAGGCAGTAAATGCCGCAGTCGTGCGGATAATCGTCATCCACGGTAGCGGTATAGAGCTTATCGCCGTCTTTCACGGTGTCGCAGAACAGAATGCCGCCCGAAAGCTGTGTCGTCCAGTATGCATTTTCGGGTGCGTCGGGCGTATCGAAATCGTAATAAAACAGTTCTGTCGACACACCGCCGTCCGCCGCAACGGAAATCAGCCGCGCCGCGCTCACAGACGAATCAATGCCGCCGCAGTCGGGGCGCGCGGTGCTGATGTTCAGAACGCCGTCTGTTTCGGAAATATAGTTGTAATGATAATGCCCGAATACCCAAGCGATTAAATTATGCTGTTTCAAATCCAGCTCCTTGCGGTCAAAGGAAAGCACATAGTTTTCCGACGGGCAAAGGGTATGGTTCAGCATAACGACCTTCATTTCGGGGTCGGTATTTTTTAAATCGTTTTCCAGCCAGCGCCAGCGGTCATTCAAATTGTAACTGGACTTCTTGTCAGACCCTCTGCCGAACGGCGTGACAACGTAATGCACGTTGCCGACCTCGAAGGAGTACCAAGTCGGTCCGTAAATGCTTTCAAACAGTTCCTCACCGTATTTGCCGTCCACATAATCGTGATTGCCGATGACGTAGCGCACGGGAAGTCCCATCGTGTCGGTATTCATGGCGGGATAGTGCGCTTTCAAGCCCGCCTCATAGCAGATGTCGCCCGTATGTACCAAAAACGCGGGTTTCTGTGTGTCGGCGATTTCTTTTAAGGCGTTGAGCCATTCTCCCGTGCCTTTTTCACCGATTTCGGTATCGGAAATTTGCATGAAGCTGTGCGCCGCGCCTGCGGGAATCGCAGAGGCGGACAGAGAAAAGTCATAGCTTTCCGTCTTTTTATCGGTGCGGATGTAATACTGTTCCGTGGTGTAGCCTGCGGGTGCAGTCACTGTGATAAACCGTGTTTTGCGGTAGCCCTTTAATGAAAAAGCACCGTTTTCATCGGTCTTGACCACGTTTCTGCCGTCCGAAACGCTGACATTCTGCATCGGCGTGCCGTTTGCGGCGTCCGTTACCGTGCCGATATACGGTCCGCCGCCGCCCAAAACCAAATAGAGTGTAATGCCTGCCGCCGCCAGCAAAATGATTGCGGCAACAAGAATCCCGATAGATTTTTTCGACATGATGCTTCCTCCTGTGTTTTTCGGAAGGTATTTTTTTCAGTGTAACAAAACCGCACGGAAAAGGCAAATAAAACTCCGCGCTCCGTATGTTTGCACAAATCTGTCATTCTGCGGCGATACGGATTTTGCTCATAGCATTTCCTGAATTTTCTCAAGCACCGCCTTGCAGTCGCGCATCCCTTCATAATAGCAATGCTCTAATTTTTCGGTGTCTGTGCTGAATTTATCCACCGTTAACGGGTATTCGGGGGCAATGACCACTGCCTTTCCCTCTTTTTCAAGCTGATAGCACAATTCCAAGGAAGCGTTATAGCGGTTGTGCCGTTCATCTAAGGTACGGATTACATTCGGATATGCCTTGAGTATACGCGTGTACGCCGAACGCATGGCTTCAGGCTTTTTTTGAAAACCGTGCGGACGCGTCAAAACAATGACCAGCCGTTCGCAACCGTCCTGTAAGGCGCGCTCTGCGGGAATGGAATCCGCCACGCCGCCGTCAAAATATTTTCTGCCTTCAAATTCCACGGGCGGTGTGAACATCGGCAGTGCCGCCGAGGCTTTCATGACCGTGAAGTCCTGACCGACAATTTTTTCCTTGCCGAAATAGACTGCTTCGCCCGTTTCGGCGTCGGTGACCACGGTGACAAACTCGCTTGTGTTTGCATGGAATGCATCGTAGTCAAACGGCTCCAACTCCTGCGGAATGGTGTCGTAAATAAAATCCAAACCGAAAACCGATTTTTTGTGCAGAATCGGGTCGATGCCGATATACCGCCTGTCATGCACATAGGCGGTATCTACACGGTATCCGCGTCCGCGCTGTCCCGAAATATACGAAGCGGCATTGCCCGCGCCCGCCGATACGCCGATGACATAGTCGAAACGGATTTGGTTGTCCATAAACACATCCAGCGCCCCGACGGTGTAAATGCCGCGCATACCGCCGCCTTCCAGAACCAAGCCTGTTTTCATATGTTGAACACCTCTTTTAACTGCTTTGCCGTTTTTGCAAGCGGCAGACCGACAACGTTCAGATAATCGCCGTGAATTTTTTCCACAAATAATGCGCCGCGCCCCTGAATGCCGTAGGCGCCCGCCTTGTCCAGCGGTTCGCCGCTATCGGTGTAGCTTTGTATTTCCGCTTCGGTCAGCGGAAAAAACGTCACGTCCGTTTTTTCGTGAAACAGAATTTCACGTGTGCCGTCCGTCAGGTAAACGCCCGTAAAGACGCTGTGCGTGCGTCCCGACAGCATACGGAGCATTCGGACGGCGTCCGTGCGGTCGGCAGGCTTGCCTAAAATTTTGCCGTCCAATGTGACTACGGTGTCCGCGGATAAAATTACCTCTCCCGCATTTCGCGGCACTGCCGTGCCTTTTTGCTTTGCCAAATATTCGACTGCCGCCGCGGGTGCGGTTCCCTCGGGCAGGATTTCATCCGCTTCCGACACCCGTTTTTCAAAAGCAAACCCGCCCTGTGTGAGAATTTCTGCACGGCGCGGAGAGCCCGACGCCAAAATCAACTTCATTTTTGTTCTGCCGCCTTTACGTGAAAATAGGTTTTTAAAATGCCGACCTGTGTTTTGCCGTCTCGGATTTCATTGCGCATAACCATTTGATACGCTTCTTCCAAGGGAATGCGCCGTACCTCTAAAAATTCATCCGCATCCAAGTTCTGTGCGGTGAACGTCAAATCCTTTGCCAGATACATATGGATGGTTTCGCCGCAGTACCCGGGCGTCGGATAGAATTTTCCGAGGTCCTGATATTCCGCCGCCACAGCGCCTGTCTCTTCCTGCAATTCGCGTTTGCCCGCCTCAAACGGGTCTTCGCCGAGCTCCAGCTTGCCTGCGGGCAGTTCCAAAACCACTTCCATATAGGGGTATCGAAACTGCTCTACGAACAGCAGTTCATTCTGTTCCGTCAGCGCGGCGACACATACCCCGCCGGGATGCTCAATAACCTCACGCGCCGCATGCGTGCCGTTGGGTAATTCGGCTTCATCCACGCGCAAACGGACAATGCGCCCTTTGAAAATATATTCCTGTTTGATGGGTTTTTCGGTTAAATCCATACTAAAAACACACTCCTTTGCATAAGTATTATAGGACAAGAATCCCTATTTCTATCAGAAAGGAACGGTATTTCAGAATACCGTAGGCAAAAATTATGGAAATTTTATACGCGCCTTTTACATATCAGTATGCAAAAACGCTGTTGCAGGGACTAACGGCGGCGTATCCGTTTGCCGCGTTTTCGGTTGTCGGCGCCACGGTGACAAAACGCGGGATTTTCTCGCTCTCGTTGGGCGAGGGAGAAGAAAACGTATTGTTTCTGTCGGGACTTTGCGCCGACGCGCTTGCTTCGCCGTTACTGCTGTACCGCTTTTTTGCACGGCTTTGCGAAAGCTACAAAACCGACGGCATGCTTGCGGGTGTAAAAATCCGCCGCACTTTGCGCGGGCGGAAAATTACCGTTATCCCGTGCGTCACGCCCGATGCGTTTGAGATTCGCCGTTTCGGCGCTGTCGGCGCAGGCTGTTACGCGGGCTTGGTTTCCCGCGCGGCGGGACAGGATTTCAATGTCTGGCGCGCAAACGCACGCGGCGTAAATGTGGCGCACAACTTTGGCGGACAGTTCCGTTCCGTCCTGTTGGAATCCGCCGGCGAAACCGCGAGGAATTATCCGTCGCCGTTTGCCTATGCAGGTCCTGCGCCCGAAAGCGAGGCGGAAACCGCGGCGCTTGTGCGGTTATGTACACAGACCGAATTCCGCCACAGCGTCACCGTATCGGGCTTCGGACGGCACGTATTTTGGAATGCACCGTCTGCCGAAGAACCGAAAAGCGGCGTACCCCTGACTGCAAAAATTTTGGCGGCGGCAGGCGATTACACGCTTTCACAAAAAGAAAAGGCGATAAAACACGGCAGTTTTCCGTTATGGTTTTCGGAAAACTGCGGTGCGCCTGCTTATGAAATTGCACCGGGCAAATATCCGCGCATGGAAACGGAAGCGGAATTTGACGCGCTGTATCGGGAATTGGAAGAAATGCTGGTGCTTGCGGCGATTGTGTAAGGGTACGGTTTACGGATTGTTTGGCAAAGGCATTTTTTGCCGATTATTTTCCCATCTGCTTTGCTGCGGTGACGGTGTTTTTCAGGAGCGTGGCAATCGTCATCGGACCGACGCCGCCGGGAACGGGCGTGATATAAGAGGCTTTCGGCTCGACGGCGGCAAAATCCACGTCGCCGCACAGTTTGCCGTTTTCATCGCGGTCCATACCGACGTCCACAACAACCGCGCCGTCTTTGACCATATCGGCTTTCACAAAATGCGGAATACCGACCGCCGCAACCAAAATATCCGCACGGCGGGTAACCTCCGCCAGATTTTCGGTTTTGGAATGGCAAATTGTAACTGTGCCGTTCTGCTGTAAGAGAAGCATTGCCATCGGTTTGCCGACAATGTTACTGCGCCCGATAACCACACATTCCTTGCCCGCAATCGGTATATTATAGTATTTGAGCATTTCCATAATGCCTGCGGGGGTGCAGGGCAAAAAGCTGTAATCCCCAATCATAATGTGCCCGACATTCCCGACGCTGAATGCGTCCACATCCTTTTCGGGCGCGATTGCCGCGATGACCGCTTTTTCGTCCAAGCCCTCGGGCAGGGGGAGCTGGCAGAGGATGCCGTGAATGCTGTCCCTGTGATTCAGTTCATCAATCAGCGTGAGCAGTTCGTCCATTGTCGTGCCTGCGGGGAGGGCGTATTCCTCGGAAAGAATGCCCGCTTCGGCACAGGCTTTCTTTTTGTTGTTGACATAGGTGCGCGACGCGGGGTTGTCGCCGACAATAATGACCGCAAGACCTACCTGCAAGCCGTTTTCGCGAAGTGTCTCCACCTCGGCGCGTACTTCCTGTTTTACCGCGGCGGAAACCGCTTTGCCGTCAAGAATGATTGCCATTTTCTTCAGTCTCCTTTTGCTGTTTTGCGCGCATTTTTGTTTTGGCGCGTTTGCCGATTTCGGATTTCTTTTCTGTGCATGCACCGTCTGTTTCCGTCTTTTCGGGCGGCGTTTCCACAGGGGAATACGGGACGGGATGTTTTTTCAGCTTGATTAGCTTGTATACGAGAACCGCAAGACAAACCAAAACCAAAACCGCGGAAAGCAGTTGGGATACGCGCAGAGTGGTTGCGCCTATGTAGAGGCTGTCCGTGCGGAAGCCTTCTACCACGGTGCGTTCCGCGCCGTACAGAATCCCGTAACCCAAAATCAGCTGTCCGCTGAATTTATAGGCTTTTCGGCAGATAAGATACAGAACGAAAAAGCTTAAAATACACCAAACGGATTCATATAAAAAGGTCGGGTGCACGGGTAAATTGGGGTCCATGACAATGCCTTTTTCCGCGAAGGCGGCTTGCTCGCGCAGAATGTATTCCGCCGTTTTGGCGCTCTGCATACCCCACGGCAAATCCGTGTTCGTGCCGAACGCCTCTTGATTGGCGTAGTTGCCCCAGCGCCCGATGCCTTGCCCGATAAGGAAGCTCATGCCCGCCATATCGAGCAGTTTCAGGAAATCCAACCCGTTGTGACGGCAGGTAAAATACGCGGCGATGATGCCGCCGATAAGGCCTCCGTAGATGGCAAGCCCGCCGTGCCAGATTTGCAGGATTTCGGCGGGATGTGCGCTGTAATACTGCCATTCGAACGCGACATAGTAAAGCCGTGCGCCTAAAATGCCGCCGATTGTGCCGTACAGCAGAACGTCCAGCATTTTGTTGAGGTCGATTTTCCATTTGTATGCCGTTCTGCCGCCGAACAGCACCGCCAAGAGGAAGCCGAAGGCGATAATCACGCCGTAAAACTTAATGGAAAATTCGTGCCCGAACAGTGTAAACTCGCAAAACGTGGAATAAACGTTGAAAATATGGTCAATCCCCGTAAAGCGCACTGCTGTGTAGTCTGTAAAAAAGTGCATGGGTTACTCCTTTCCGCGAATCACTGCCAAAGAACGACAATCCGTGTCAATCGCCGAGCACAGGCGCGCGTTGACTTCATCCACGGTCAGATTTTCGAGAATCTCGGCGTCGTCAAAAATGCTTTCGCCGCGGAAATGCGCGGCAACCATGCCGTTTGCAATGGCGTCAATATCGTTAAACTGCATCACGGTTCTGCCGTACAGCTTTTTGCGGATGCGCAGGAAGTCTTTTTCGGCAATGCCTGTCTTCTGCAACGCGCGGATGCGTCCGACCAATTTTTCCTCTACCGCGCGCGCATCGGGGGTTTCGCCTGTAAAAATCCATGCCGCGTAGCCGTAGCCTGCGAAGTATTCGCAGTCAAAAGAGGTATTGCAAAGTCCCGATTCCAAAAGCTCTGTGTAAAACGGCGTAGTTTTGCCGCAGACAGCTTCCAAAATCACGTTGCTGAGAATCAGTTCTTTCAGTGTGCGTTCGGGCGTCTCAACCGCCTCTTTAAAGCCGAGGCTGAAAATCGGTGCGGCGACCGCCAAACGCTCTTCCACGTAGGCTTCTTTCACTTCGCGAGGTTCTTCGTGAAATTTCCGTTCAATTTCGACGGGCTGTGCTTTTTGCAGTACACGGTCGGCGACCTCTAAAACCTCGTCGGGGTTTACATTGCCCGCCACGCAAAGCACCATATTGGAAAGGTTGTAAAACGTGTTGTAGCAGGTGTACAAAAGGTCGGCGGTAATGTCCGCAATCGATTCCACCGTACCCGCAATGTCAATGCGCACGGGGTGCATATGGTACATGGCGCGCAAAAGCGCAAACAGAGATTCCCAGCCCGCCTCGTCGCGGCACATCTGAATTTCCTGCCCGATAATGCCCTGTTCTTTTTGCACGGTGGCTTCCGTGAAATACGGATGCGTTACGAAGTCCAGCAGAATTTCCAAGGATTCTTTGAAATTGTCTGTACAGCTGAACAAATAACAGGTACGGTCAAACGAGGTGTAGGCGTTCGCACTCGCGCCCGTTTTGGCATAGCGCTCGAACGCGTCCAGCTCCTCGCTTTCAAACAGCTTGTGCTCTAAAAAGTGCGCAATGCCCTCAGGCACGCTTGTAAAGCTTTTTTCACCCTGCAAGCGAAAATCCGTATCAATTGAGCCGTAACGCGTACCGAACATGGCATAGGCGGATGCGTAGTTTTCTTTCGGATACACAAGGATTTTCAGACCCGATTTGTGGTCGATTTCGTAATAGCGTTCGCCGAGACGTTCATTTTTGATTTCACGCATGTTCTTCGCCGCCTTTCAGGAAATATACCGTGTCAAGCGTCAGGCGCTTTGCCGCCGCCGTGACCGCCGCGCGGTCTACCGCCTCAATGCCTGCCACCATCGCTTCGGGGGTTTGCGGCGGTGTGTCTATGAACTGTGCATAATACGCGTCCACCGATTCGGGCGTATCGTTTACCCCGCGGTATGCGTCGCACAGCGCCGCCTTGGACGCAGCAAGCTCTTCGTCCGTAAATTCGCCGTTTTGCATAACGGACAGCTGTTTTAAAATTTCATCCAATGCGGCTTGCTTGTTTTTCGCCTCGATGCCGCTTTGCACCACCAAAATACCCTTTCGGCGGTCTAATCTTGCGGAACAGTAATAGCAAAGGCTCAGTTTTTCGCGCACATGCATAAACAGACGGGAATACGGTCCGCCGCCGAATACATCCGCCATGACGCGCTGGGCGAAGAAATTGTCGTCCGCATTTTGCATGCCGCATCGGAAGCCCAAAACCAGTTTGCTTTGGTTTAATTCCATATCTTCCGTAAATTCGGAAACGTCCTCCGCCGTTTCTACAAAAACGGTTTCCACGGGGCGGGGTGTGCGTTCGATTGCGCCGAAACGCGCACGGAGCATTTCTTCCAACGGAGCAAAATCTGCATCGCCTACGACCTGCACGGAAATTGCCGCCGTTCGAAGCAAAGTCTGCCAAGCGGTATACAGACTTTCCGGCGTGACTGCCTTTACGCCCTCCAGCAACTCCGATTTCGGCAGTCCGTAGGGTTCTTCTTTACACATATGCTCCACCATTTGCGAGAGGGCATAGGCGCGTTTGTCGTTCAATTCACTTTCAATATCTTCTGCGCAAAGGCGGATTTCCGTTTGCAGTTGATGTGCATCGAATGCACCGTTTGCACAGAGCGGCGCAAACAGCAAATCCAAAAGCAAACGAAGCGCTTCTGTACTGATTTTTTCACCGCCGAGGGTCAGTCGGTCATTGATGCAGGTCACCGACAGGCGCAGACGGTAGCCCTCGCCGAGCTTGGACACATCGCTGGAAAATGCCGCGCCATACAATTCCTCCAGCTGTTCGTTGACCTCTAAAAGCGTGGGATATTTTTCGGAGCTGTGCGCCAAAAAGGACGCGAGCACAGTGTTTTCCGCCGTGTTTTCACAAAGCGGTGTTAAGAGAATCAGGGAAATGCAAGTTGTTTTTGTGTTTTCGGTGTGCACGTGCAAAAGGCGCACGCCGTCGCCGATTTCGTGTACCTGCGGGGTTACGGACATTTTGACAACTCCTTTATCAAGAAGGCAAAACCGCCTACAAATTCATGTTTTTATATTGTAACACATTTATAAAGAAAATACCATAATATACCAAAGAAAAAACGTTCCCGATTATTGCCCGTTTCTATTGACAAACGGTAATTTTTTGCATATAATGAAATCAAACAAGGAGCTATCCGAATAGACGGTTAGCCCAACCTACGTTCTAAAAAAATTAGCCGCGAGTTGGTAGCTGGGCGGCTAATTTTTTATTATGAGAATCAATACGATAATAAGTACCAAGGTAATTATTGTAGCATATTCCATAATACATCCCTCCTTTGATTGCTCTCAAGAGGGAAACCCTCTCGGAAAAAGAAGAGGGCAACCGCCTATCCGTTTTTTTCAGGATAACTCCTTGCCGGGCAAAAATATGCCCGACAAAAAGTATACACCGCTTTTGTGAAAAGTAAAGCGTTACAGCAATTGAATCACATGGTCTTTCCCGTCGGGCGTAAAGCGTTCGGCGGGTTTTTTGTCGATTTCCATGCCGCCTTTGCGCAACTTCGGGACTTCCACTTGAATTTCTGCGCCCGCAAGATGCAGGCGGAAACGGAAATTCCCCCAGCTTTCAGGCGGATTCGGAGAGAAAGTGTATGCGCCGTCACGTTTTTGAATGCCCAAAAGCTCCTCGGCGACAAGCGCGTAAAAATGCCCTGCCGAGCCGGAATAGAGACTCCATCCGCCGCGCCCCTCCGCGCCTTTTGCGGCGTAGACGTCGCCTGCGAGGTAGTAGGGTTCGGTCAGATATTTTTCACAAAGTGCTTTGTTTTGATATTTTTCCAACGGATTGAGCAGATGCAGAACCGTTTCGCCCGCGTCCTTTTCCCCGTTTCTGAACAGCGCACGGCAGAACCAAACCGCCGCATGGGTGTATTGTCCGCCGTTCTCGCGGATACCCGCAGGGTATGCGGCGACATAGCCCGCCTTTTTGTTTTCCCCCGAAAATGCGGGAGAAAACAGACGCACAACGCCGTTTTCGGTATCGACCAGTTCTCGGTATGCGGTTTGCAGTGCGGTTGTGCGCCGTTCGGGGCTGAGGTCGGCAAAGACGGAAAAGCTTTGCGTCAGACTGTCGATTTTACATTCCGCCGACTGCGGCGAACCCATTTTTTCGCCGTCGTCATAGTAGGCGCGCAGATAGCGGTCGCCTTCCCACGCATAGGTTTCTACGGCGGTGCGAAGCGCGGCGGCGGTTTCAAAATAAAACGCGCTGTCTTTGCCGACACTTTTAAGCATTTGACCGAAGCTTTCCAAAACCATGACGGCAAACTGCGAAAGCCAAACGCTTTCGCCCTTGCCTTTCGCGCCGACGCCCGTAAAGCTGTCGTTCCAGTCGCCTGCACCCATCAGAAGCAGTCCGTGCGCGCCGAAGCGCAACGCACGGCGGACGGCACGCGCGGCGTGTTCGCCGACACTGCCTTTATTTTTGCCGCGCGGCACGTCAAAGTAGCGTTCTTTTTCGTTTTCACCGAGCTCGTCTGCGGAAAGATAGGCGATTTGCACATCTAAGATTGCCGTGTCGCCTGTGGCAAGCACATATTTTGCGAGCGCAAAGGGCAGCCACAAAAGGTCGTCGCTGTAACGCGTGCGCACGCCGTTTACGGTGCCGTTGCGGTCAAGGGTCGGGTGCCACCAATGGAGCACGTCACCCGCCTCGAACTGTGCCGCACAGCAGCGGAAAATCTGCCGCCGCAAAAATTCCGCATTGGTCACAAGCAGGCAGGCGGCGTCCTGTAATTGGTCGCGGAAGCCGTATGCCCCGCCCGACTGGTAAAAGCCCGTCCGTGCAAAAAGTCTGCCGTTGATGATTTGATTCGGTAAAAACGCGTTGAACAGCGTGTTCAGGGTTTCATCGGGCGATTCCAATATAATACTGTTTTCCGTCGGCACGGTGCGCGGCGGTAAATTCAGCTTGCGAAGCGCACGCACGCTCTGTTCGGTGTGTCCGAACGAAAGGAAAAACCGAAGGCTTTGTGTTTCGTGCGGGGGAAGCTGTACACATCGGACAAGCGCGGCACAGGGGTCGGGGTTCGGGAGTGCGCCGCCGCTGTTCCAAATGCCTGCGGCAAAATCTGCACGCGAAACGGTATAGGAGACATCCGCGCCGCTGTCGGACTCCAAACGGGAAAGACCGGGGACGGCCTTGTTGCAGGGGTTTTGAATTTCAATGCCGCCGTCGAAAAAACGGGACTGTAAATATACCGACGGTTTTCCGTTTTCGGAAAGCGTGGGCACGGTGAAATAACAGATTTCTGCCTGCCGCGGTGTATCGGACTGCACGCACAGCGAAACGGCAATTTGCTTTTGTATACCGCGTTCGGGTACGGTCACGGTAACCGTAATTTCTATTTCTTCAATTGTCGCCGTGTATTGCGCGCGTTCTTCGCCGAAGCGGACGGCGGCGTTTTTCAAAACGTCATAGATTTTACCGTCCGTGCGCAGAAACAGCCGTTCGCCGTAATTGTCAAAAACCGTGTCGTTCGAGAATACGGTCAGCTTATTGAGTCTGGAATTGATTGCATGGCTCACGCCGAGCGTGCTGTCGCCCGCGAGGGTGGAAAAGGACGGATTGGCGAGCGCGTACACCCACGGCACACGCGGTTTGTTTGTGACGGTATAGCCTGTTTTCTCCCTTGTATTTTGACTGTTTTTCGGCGGATTCGCCGACAGAAGCGGAACGGGACTGCGGTACGGAACAGGCGGGCGGGGCGTACTCGGCGTTTGCATCTCGGCGTTTGCTGTCAGCGTATTTTTATCAGTTTCGGACAGTGTATCCGCGTCCAAATAATAAATACTGCCGCAATGAGATTCGTTTTGCGGACGGCTGTCTTTTTGCAGATGGGTTTCTGCGGCGGTGCGGATTTTTGAAATGCTTTTTTCACCGCCTGTCAGGAGCAAAACCAAATCACAGGCGACGCCTGCCATGCGAAGCGCAGTATAGAAGCGCAGTATCGGTGACAGTGCGTCAAAATCGGCGGTGACGGATTCTGAAACCAGCCAAAGCGGGCGGTCCCCCGAAATACCGAATTTCCATAGTGCGGTGCGCGGCAGGGTGTTGTTCTGCAACGCGGTATGCCGTTCCTCGGTCAGCGGTGCGGCTCCGAACAGCGGCGGCAATAACGAATCGAGCGGTAAGTCGGTGTCCGCAAACAGGCGCGGCGCACCTGCGGGCAGGGCCGTCTCGGTATCCATTTGCAAAAGCGCCATGCGTGTTTCCAGAGTTTCGCGGTCGCGCGCACAGCAAAGAAATAGCGTACATGTCTGTTTGCCGCCCTTTGGCAGATTCAGCGGAATTTCCGCAAAAAAGCAGGTGTCCGCGACTGCCGTGCGTTCGTTTTCCGAGACGGCGGTTTCCCCGAGGGAATATACCCCTGAAAGCCGTTTCAGGGCTTTCGGGCGGGAAAGGATACAGGTATTCTTCTGTTCTCCCGCTATGCCGCATCCCAAGAGCAGGGGCGTTTCCCCCGCCGCCGTTCGCCGTGTGAATACCGTACCGCCGAGTTTGGTACGGTCAGCGGTGACAAACAGCTTTTGATACGTTTTGTGCGCGGCTTCATCGCGCGGGTTGGTTAAAGACGGCTCTAAATATACCGTAAGAACGGCGTGCACATTTTTGTCGGTTTTGTTTGTGACGGTAAATTGCCGCAATTCGGCGGGTAGCTGTGCATGGACGCACACCGTTTGTGTGAGCGTATACGTTTCGCTTTCTGCCGAGAACTGTACGCTGTTTTCCGAAAAAGCGCAGGAAAATTTTGCATTTCCGTCCGTTTGCAGTGCGCGGCATCCGACCAGACGTTCTCCGCCCGCTTGCAAAACGGCGAAAACGCCTAAGGGATGTGTTTGCAGGTCTCGGCTTTCCCGTGTTAAATGCACGCCGCCGTACAGACTGTGCGATGTGCCGCAGTCGGACAGCACGGTACTCCATGTACCGTTCGAGTAAATTTGTATTTGCGGTGCGGAAAGATTCGGTTCGTGCGCCGCGGGTTCGCGCCGCCGTTCGCGGTTGGGGCGGTCAGGCACGGCGTCCTGCGTTTTGCGTTTGAATACGATTGGGTTTGTCGGGACGCGTTCTTCCAGCAAAGAGCCGCCCGCGCGCATACGCGCATTTTTTAAAAATCGTTTTTGCATAATTCCTCCGAGCAATGCGTTATCCACGGATAAAAGACTCATGCCGACATGATGCGCCATAAAGCTGCGCACGATGCGCGGCGGCTTGCCGTCCCGAAAATCCAGTGCCTCGAAAAAGCCGTATTCGCCTGTGGCATGCAGTTTTTCGAGTTCCTCTAAATTGTGCAGGGCGGTTTTCGGCAGGAAGGGCAGTACCAAAAAGGTCGAATACGGGGAAATGACCGTTTCGTCCCACACACTGCGGCGCAGTGCCAGCCGCGGAATGCCGTGCGCGCGGTATTGGTAGTTGCCTTCTGCGTCAAAGCGGTAGTAGCCGCTTTCCGATACGCCGAACGGTACGCCGCGCCGATGCGCGAACACGCGCTGGCAGTGTACGCAGTACCGAAGCGCCTCATGTGTCAGTGTGTTTTCGCGGCTTTCCAAGAACAGGTACGGCATAAAGTATTCAAACATTGTGCCTGACCACGAAAGCGCGCCCGCATAGCCGTCGCTTTTCGACAGCACGCGGGAAAGTGCGCTCCAGTGGCTTTTCGGGACTTGACGCGCCGCACAGGCGTAATAGCTCATCATGCGGGATTCGCTCATCAAAAGGTCGTAGTGTGCGGGGGTAAACGCCTGCTGTTCCAAATCGTAGCCGATATAAAACAAATCGCGCCGACGGTCATACAGGGCGGAAAGCTCGGCATTTTTCAGTTCTCTGTCTGTTTTTTCAAGAACATTCTGCAAATCGGGGCAGTCGGACAGATATTCGGAAACACCTTCCCGTAAAGCACAGAGACAGCACAGAAAGTTGCCGCTGTCCACGGCGGATACATATTGGGGCGCGAGAGGTGAGAGCGTTTCGGTATCGTACCAGTTATACAGATTGCCGTGCCAGTGCGCGAGCTTTTCCACCGTTGTAAGCATGCGGAGCAGATACGTACACATCGCCTGCGGCGTAATCAAATACAAATCGCATGCCGCGAGCGCGGCGCAGAGCGCCAGCCCGATGTTGGTCGGCGAAGTGCGGTGCGCCACGCGCCCGACGGGCGCGGTCTGCACGTTGTCTGGCGGCAGAAAATGGTTTTGCGCATTGCATTGCTCGCTGTAATATTTCCACATGGACGCGGCGTAGGAAAGCAGTTTTTCACGCCGTACACCGCGGATTTCTCGGCTTTTGTCCGTGTAAGGCAGTTCGGAGACCCAAGAAAAAATCGGCTCTGCAAGAAAGAAAAGAGCCAAAAGGCGCGGAAATGCCGAGCCGAATACCAACAGCCAAACCGCAGACAGCACGGATGGCAGGGCGGCAAGGATTCTGCCGTGCACGGTGCCTGCGCGTTCGCTGTCGGCGGCGGTGACCCATTCGAGCATATTGCGGTGCGTCAAGAACCGCCGTACAAAGCCTAAAAGCAGTGCGCGCACACTCACAAAGGCGGTAACGGGCAGCAGCATAACTGCTGTGACGCCGTCTGTAATGTGGCGCACCGCATCGGGCGCGGTTTTGCCGTAGAACCGCGTTTGCAGGGCGGAAACACCGCCGCGGAACAGGACAAAAAACAGTGCGAGAAAATGCTCCGCAATCAGAGACAGCACCGCAATGCACAGCATGACGCGTGCGGTTTTTGCCGAAAAAAGGACGCTTGACAGAATCAATATCCACGAAAAAACAGGGGTCGCCGCACGGCGCAGATTGTCGAACAGCTTGCATTTTGCCGTAAAGGAGAATGGATTTTTCTGTGTGCCGTTTGCCGTTTGCAGATTTCTTCCCAAAAGCGCCGCGTTTTGCATATCGCCGCGTACCCAGCGCCCCAAACGGGCAAAATACGCCCGTGCGCTCGACGGTACGCCGTCGGATACCTGTACATCGGACACAAACGCCGTGCGCAGAAGCTCGCCCTCGGGAATATCGTGGCTCAAAACGGTTTCCGTTCGGAAGGCTTCGGGCAAAAGCGCGGCATACGCGTCAATATGCACAAGTCCCTTGCCTGTAAAAAGTCCTGCGCCGAATAAATCCTGCCAGCGCTCCGAAACGCGCATATCATAGCCCGAAACACCGCCCGCACCTGACAGAATATGCGAAAAACGGGTTTTATAAACGGACGAAAGCGTATTTTCCACACGCGGCGCGAAAATGCCGTAGCCCTTCGTGACACAGCCGCGAATTTTATCGATTTGCGGCGCGTTTTCGGGATGCTCGGCAACGCATACGAGGGCGTAAAGACTGTCGAGCGTCAGGCGTGTGTCGCTGTCTAAGCAGAGCAGGTATTTTGCCGTCGGCAACAGCGTGCATGCGCCGTGCCGCACCGAAAACGGCGCGGTTTCACCTTTGCGTACATACTGCACAAAATCGTTAATAGCGCCGCGCTTACGGTCCGCGCCCGTGAAAATCCGTCCTGTCGGCGACCATGTGCGCTCGCGTATAAACAGGGAAAATACATTTGGAAATTCCGCGTTCAGTTCGTCAATCATTGTTTTTGCCGCCGCAATCTGTGCGCCGTCCTCCGGGCAGACAATGCTGTTTGCCTCTTTTAAATCCGCCAACAGACAAACGGAAATACTGCCCTCGCCCGCGCGCAGATATGCGTCCAGTAAACGCGCTTTGGTATCGGCAAGCTGTGCAGGTTTCGGCAGTAAGGCGGAGACGGTAATGACCGTGTGCGCGGATGCGGGGATTTTGCCGCGCAATTCTGCGGCGGGCAGGGCAAACGGCGGCACACCCGCGCAAAAGAAGCGCTCTAAAATACTGCGAAAAATTGCCCACAGGGGGAAAATCCCGAGCAGTGCGAGTACGGCAGAGCGATATGTCACGCCCAAAAGCAAAGATACAATCAGCGGTAAAACCGCTTCGCACAGAAGCAGTACCGTGCCGCGTGCTTTGTAGGCCGGGCACAGCAACGCATACAGCGTGGTATGCTTGCGTGCGGCTTCGTCTAACAGGTAATATACAGCCGATTCCTCGGATATGTCCGTTTTTTCGGCATAGCGGGACAGGCGGCTGCGGTACAGCGCCCGCGTCGGAGCGTCTGCACAGGCAAAGCCTCTGTCACGGCAGAGGAGTGCCTCCGTTTCACTGCACGCGGAAAACAAATCCTGAAACGGTAAATCCGCAAGCTCTGCCAAAGCCTGTACGGCGTCGGCAAGCAAGGTTTCCGACTGTTCCCGAACGGCTTTTGCCGCAAAGGACAGAAAAACGGTTTTTAAAAACAGCTCTGTTAAGGTCAGCTCCGCAATGGTAAATGCATTTTCTTTGCATGCGGTGCATATTGACGGGAACGGCGGCAGTTTTCGGTTATCACAAAGCGCCGCCAGCACGCCGTAGGCGCGCGGCAGACCGTCCGCGCCGCTTGGCAGAGGCGGTGCGTTCCGCACCGCGCCGACCGCCGACCGCCCTTCTGTTTCCAGCCGAAAATACGTTTGTAAAAGTGTATCGGAAAAAGCATCCGCCGTTTTCTCGGCGGACAGCCGACGGTGTGCCTGTTCCGTTGTTTTTAAATCCGCTTGCAGCTTTCGCTTCCATTTTTTGACTGCCGCGCTTTGCATAGTTTGTCCCTCACATGTTCTTATTTTTACTTGTCCTCTATTTTTCCCGAAGTTTTACAGAATAATTCTGCCATTTTTCGTGAAAAGTATTTTTAAGACAAAATTTCACAAGTCTTTTGTTTACAAATTATCAAACACGTGTTATGATAAAGATTCAAAACCACGGAAAGAAAAAGAGGATTTACAAATGCCGAAATCGCATAAGCTTCAGCGTGCGGCGATTGAAGTCGCGCTGGACAAAACTTTAAAATACATTTACAAAGACCCCTATCCGAATCTGCAAAAGATGGCGGCGCGCGTCGGCAAAATTTTCGGCGGACTCTTTCCGGCGGAGAATTTTAAAAATTTTCAGGCGGCGGCGGCAGACCCCGAGAATGTATGGACGCAGTACGCTTTAAGCCTGTTGCGCGATGTTGACCCGCGCGTGGTCAAGCAGATGCTGTTGTCCCTCGGCGTGGATGCGGGGCTGTACGGCACGAAAACCGTCCGCGCCCTGCGTGAGGAACTGCACTGCAACGTACCGTTCATCATTTTGTTTGACCCGACCAGCGCCTGCAATCTGAAATGCAAAGGGTGCTGGGCGGCGGAGTACGGCCACCGTCAAAGCCTTACGAACGAAGAAATGGATTCCATCGTTTCCCAGGGTAAGGAAATGGGTACGCATTTTTATATGCTCACGGGCGGCGAACCGCTGATACGCAAGGACGACATTGTTGCGCTTGCGCGCAAGCATCGGGACTGCACATTTGTGATTTATACGAATGCGACACTCGTGGACCAAAAATTCTGCGACGATATGAACGAGGTCGGCAATATCAGCTTGGCTTTAAGTCTGGAGGGTACGGAAGAATCCAACGACTGGCGGCGCGGCGACGGCGCATACCGCAAAACGCTTGCCGCGATGGAGATTTTGCAGAAAAACAAATGCCTGTTCGGTGTTTCGATTTGTTATACACGCAAGAATTTAGAATATGTCACGAGCGACGATTTCCTTGATATGATTCTCGAAAAGGGCGCAAAATACGCGCTGTGCTTCAACTATATGCCCGTCGGGCACGATGCGGACAAGGATTTGATTCCGACGCCCGCACAGCGTGAATTTATGTATCGGTGGTTAAGAAAGGTCCGCAATTCCAAAACGGGCAAGCCGCTGTTCGTCATGGATTTCCAAAACGATGCGGAATATGTCGGCGGCTGTATTGCGGGCGGCAGAAACTATTTTCATATCAATTCCGCAGGGGATATTGAGCCGTGTGTGTTCATTCACTATTCCGATACAAATATCCGCACGCATACGCTCAAAGAGGCGCTGAAAAGCCCGCTGTTTATGCAGTATTACAAAAATCAGCCGTTTAACGATAACCATCTGCGCCCCTGCCCGATGCTGGAAAATCCCGAGTACTTACGCGAAATGGTGAAGCAGAGCGGCGCGCATTCCTCGGATTTACTGCACGCAGAGGATGTGGATACGCTGTGCGACAAGTGCGTGGATTTTGCCGACGCTTGGGCGCCCGAGGCGGAACGCATCTGGACCTCGACAACGCACCGCGATACGCATACCCAGTATTACCGTGATACCCCCGAGGGCAAAGCGGAATTCGGCTGTGCGGGCGGCTGTGCAGGCTGCGCGGCGGCATGTGCGGCGCCGAAAAAAACGGATAAAGCCGACAATACAAACGCTGAAAATGTTTAATACGGTTATTTAAAAAACGGACAGCCAAAGGGCTGTCCGTTTTTCGTTACTCGGTAGGGCGGGCGGCTTGCCCCCGCCGTTGGTTTGTACAAATTTTTAGTTTTCTCGGGCGGATGAGGTTACGGCTACGCCATTACCCTTTTGTCGCTCCGCGACATTTCATCAGACTTCGGCGGGCGTGCAATGCACGCCCCTACGGTCAGCGTGATACAGTTTACTTTGTATATCATTCGAAAATCTTACCGCACCAGCAGTGCGGTGATAACCGCGCCTGCGCTGACGGCCGCACTGCCGCCGAGTGCCCAGTATAAAATGCTTTTTGTGTGCCGACGGCGGGTTTTCGGTAGGCGGTCGGGGCTTTGCAGTGCTTTTTCCGCCGCTTTGCGCAGTTTATCTTCATCTGTAAAGGCGAATTCCGGTTTGACAAAAAAGAATGCCCGCTCAAAATAAGGCGAGCCGGTTTCCCGAATTTCCAGTACCTGCCGATTGATTCCCTTGACCATATCTTCGCCTCCGCACTGCGCGTATTTTTACAGTGATAGTATGGGGGATTTTCCATAAATTATGCACCGTATTCTGTCGGATTTTTTTGTGTAAAACGGAACGGACAAGCGGAAAAAAGCGGGCGAAATTTGTCAATATGGGATTTTTACCAAAGTTTTCTTCGCGTAGATATATACTAAAAGTATATCTTTTCCATGTTCAAAAATGTTCAAAACCATGTTCAAAATGTTAATAAGTAGCCTAAAAATCGCGTAAAAAGCAGTTGAATCCGAGTTTTGAACAGATGTTTATAAAGATTGCGAAAGTTTTGTCGAAATACTATTTGTTTCGGACGCTTTACAAAATATACAGCGCGGAGTGTGCGGTAGTTAAGAATTGAATTTTTTTCTTGTGCATTTTGCCATTGTGAAATTTACACGGAATTTTCGGAAAATTTTGTTTGATTTGAGAGGGCTGTGCGCTGAAAAGTACATGCAGTGATACAAAAATTCGGCGCGTCGGCAAGTTGCGGCATATTACATTCAGCACTTCTCAATTTACCGTTCAAACGGATACTGCAAGCCCATTTGGCGGCGGCATTCGTCCATAATTTCCATACAGGCGCGCGTCGCGGCAAACGGGATATACGCCGATTCCGTTTTGCCTTGCCGAATTTCCTCGGCAACCCTATCAAATTCCGTTATATAATCGGTCTTGCCCCGAAATACGCGCCTGCCGTCCGCATTGTTTAAAATCGCTTTGGACGCCATGTGGAAGAAAACGGGTAGGGAAATTGTCCCTTTCGTGCCTATAATCCGACAGTTTTCTTTCAGACTGCAAAGCGACATATGCAAAGTGCATTTGAAATTCGGATATTCCAAAATAACCGTTTCCCGAACGTCTATACTGTTTTGAATTTTGCCCCTGCACTGCACACGGTTCGGCACGCCAAACAGATTATAGCAATAGGTAATCGGGTAAATTCCGATATCCAAAAGTGCGCCGCCCGCCGTTTCGGGTGTGCGCACGCGCGAGGTTTTCGGCAGGAGTATCCCGGGGAAGGCGTAGTTTATCACCACGTCCCGCACCGTGCCGATTTCGCCGCTTTGTACCCACTGCTTCACCGTCAGCGCCACATCGGAAAACCAAGTCCACATCGCTTCGCAAAAATAGGTGTTTGTGCGCTTGGCGGTATCTGTCAGTGTGTTCACATCCTGCACCGTAACGCCGACAGGCTTTTCGCAAAGCACGGGCTTGTGCAGTTCCATGGCACGAATGGCATACGCCGCGTGCGCGGTATGCGGTGTGGCGATATATACACCGTCCACGCCGTCGAAATGTACGGCACTGTCAAAATCGGCAAACGGCTTTGCATCGTATTTTTCCGCAAAGGCTCGCACCTTTTCGGGCGTCCTGCCGTATACGGACACAATGCGGTGGTTGCCTTGCACGATTTGACGTGCGGTGGATTCTGCAATCCCGCCGCAGCCGATATAAGCCCAATTGAATGCGGTCATAGTTATGCTCCTTTTTATTTCGTACCGATTTCGCTGAAACAGGAATCTTTGATGTTCGGTGTTTTCCCTGCGCACAGTGGATTTGTGTAACCTCGCGAATGCTCGGGCGGATGAAGTTACGGCTTCGCCATTACCCTTTTGTCTGCTTCGCAGACATTTCCCCTAACAGGGGAATCTTCATCCGCCCCTATATATTCTGTATAATCTGTCATTCTGAGCAGCAGGCGAAGAATCTCATATCGCACAAGGTGAATTTGATACGCGCGTAGGGAACGACCTCTGTATCATTCCGCGAAATTTGCACCAAGTAAATTCGATTCACAAATTGTAGGGGTCGGCGTCCTCGACGACCCGTGAAATTTCATCAAAATTCGGCGGGCGAACACAGTTCGCCCCTACGGGGTTGGTGCGGATTTTCGCGGGCGATTCGTCAATTGCCCCTACAACGGTCAGTGCGTTTTCTTTGATTCGCGCGTAGGGACGGACATCCTTGTCCGTCCGTTAAATTTCATCTGACTTCGGCGGGCGAACACAGTTCGCCCCTACGTAGTTGATGCGTCACCATTTGTTTTTTGCAAAATCCAGCCTGCTCGGGCGGGCGTGGAAACCCGCCCCTACGGGGTTGGTGCGGATTTTCGCGGGCGATTCGTGGTTACTCCCTCAGTCACACACTTTGTGTGTGACAGCTCCCTCTGTGAGGGAGCGTTATGCGGTTTGTAAATTATAACGCGTCAATGGTTTGTTCCGTACACGGCACACGCAAAAACAAAACAACGCCCGCCGCACGGGAGCGAGGGGCATTGTTTTTCGGGAATTTACTTTGTGATTTTGTCTTTGCCGCCCATATACATACGCAACGGTTCGGGAATATTGACCGTACCGTCGGCATTCAGGTTGTTTTCAAGGAATGCAATCAGCATTCTCGGGGGGGCTACCACGGTATTGTTCAGGGTGTGTGCGAAATAGTTGCCCTTTTCGCCTTTCACACGGATGCCCAAACGGCGTGCCTGCGCGTCGCCGAGGTTGGAGCACGAACCGACCTCAAAATATTTCTGCTGACGCGGACTCCACGCTTCCACATCGAGGCTCTTCACCTTTAAATCGGCAAGGTCGCCCGAACAGCATTCCAGCGTGCGCACGGGAATATCCAAAGAACGGAAGAAATCAACGGTGTTCTGCCACAAAACGTCATACCATTTGTCGCTTTCCTCGGGCTTGCAGACAACAATCATTTCCTGCTTTTCAAACTGATGGATGCGGTATACGCCGCGCTCCTCAATGCCGTGCGCGCCGACTTCTTTGCGGAAACAGGGCGAATAGCTTGTAAGCGTCTGCGGCAATTCGCTTTCGGGCAGGATGGTATCAATAAATTTGCCGATCATCGAGTGTTCGCTTGTACCGATGAGATACAAATCCTCGCCCTCGATTTTATACATCATATTTTCCATTTCGGCAAAGCTCATAACGCCCGTGACAACATCACTGCGAATCATAAACGGCGGCACGTAATAAGTAAATCCGCGGTCAATCATAAAATCACGCGCATAGGAAAGAATCGCGGAATGCAGTCTCGCGATATCGCCGCGCAGATAATAAAAACCGTTACCGCTGGTTTTGCGGGCGGCGTCTAAATCAATACCGTTAAAGCTTTCCATAATATCCACGTGATAGGGGATTTCATAGTCGGGCACAACAGGCTCGCCGAACCGCTCAATTTCCACGTTTTCGCTGTCGTCCTTGCCGATAGGCACGCTGTCGGCGATGATATTCGGAATCACCTGCATACGCTTTTTCAGCTCCGCCGCCAGCTCAACCTCTTTTTCCTCAAGGTCTTTCAGCTCCGCCGCAATTTCGGCAACCTTTGCTTTCACCTTTTCGGCTTCGTCGCGCAGACCTTTCGCCATAAGACCGCCGATTTCCTTACTGATGCGGTTACGGTCAGCGCGCAGTGCGTCCGCGCGGCCCTTGCTCTCGCGGAATTTGCGGTCCAACTCAATCGCCTCGTCCACAAGCGGAAGTTTGGCGTCCTGGAACTTCTTTTTGATATTTTCTTTGACAACGTCGGGATTTTCCCGCATAAATTTAATATCCAGCATTTTCATATCTCCTTTTTTATTTCGTACCCGCCTTGATAAAGCAGGAAGTTTTTATGCTCGGAGCCCTGCCTTGCACGCAATGGGTTTGTGAAAAAATAAAGTTTTCGCCCGCCTTTTTCAAAAGGCGGCAGGGGTGGCGGGGACAGAGTTCCCGCCTCGCCGTCCGCAGACGGCGAAATACCTTTGCGCAAGGAAGCGCAGGAGAGGTGTAAAACATTCCTGCGGAATGTTTTACAGGGGAGAACCCTCGCCGGGGGTTCTCCGAACGGCGGCACGCCGTTTTTTGATTCGTACCTGCTTTTTGGTTTGTATCGTTCTCGCTGAAACAGGGGGGTTTTACGCTCGGTGCTTTACTTGCCCGCAGAGGATTCGTATAGAATTTGTCATTCTGCGCAAAGCGAAGAATCTCACACAGTACAGGGTAAATTGGCGCGCAATCCGTAGGGGACGCTGACTTCAGCGTCCCGCCGATTTTCAGCAGATTTCGCTGGCGAACACAGTTCGCCCCTACGGGATGTGCGTCACCGTTGGCAATTCACAAAAACGAACTTTGCTCGGGCGGACGTGGAAATCCGCCCTTACGGTATGCGAAACAAAATAACCTTTAATCCAAAATCTCGTGCAAAATCTTCTGCACTTCCTGTGCGGGGGCTTTGCCTTTGAGGGCGCGCATGGCCTGCCCCATAATATAGCCGATTGCCTGTGTTTTGCCCGATTTATATTCATTCACGCTCTTTTCATTGGCGGCAATGACTTCTTCAATCACGGGGCGCAGGGCGGACAAATCCGTAATTTGCGCCAAATTGTTGTCGGCAACATATTTTTCGGGGTCTGCACCCTCGCAAAATACCTTTTCGAGTACGGTTTTGCCCGTGCCGCGGTTGATTTTGCCCGACTTCACCATATTGATAACCGCCGCCAAATCCTTGGCCTGCAACTGCATATTTTCGGGAAGCGTGGCGGTATCGTTCAGCAGCTTCATCACCTCGCCCATAATCCAGTTGGCGGCGTCCTTAGGGCTGTCGCACAGCGCGAGGGTTTCCTCAAACAGAGAAACATATGCCTTATCGCTTGTGAGAATCGAGGTATCGTATGCCGACAAGCCCAAATCCTTTGTATAGCGGCGTTTTTTCTGCTCAGGCAGTTCGGGCATTGCCGCGCGAATCTCTTCAATGGTTTCCTCGGAAATCTCAATCGGCGGCAGGTCGGGTTCGGGGAAATATTTATAATCCTGCGCATCCTCTTTGGAGCGCATCGCGTAGGAATAGCCTTTGTTATCATCCCAGCGGCGTGTTTCCTGCACGATTTTTTCGCCGTCCTCCAAAAGCTCGATTTGGCGGTTCGCCTCATACGCGATGGCGCGCTGAATCGCACGGAAGGAGTTGAGGTTCTTCATTTCGGTGCGTGTGCCGAATTCTTTCTGCCCTTTCGGACGCACCGAAAGGTTTACATCGGCACGAAGCGAGCCCTCCTGCATTTTGCAGTCGGATACGCCCGTAAACTGCAAAATTGCGCGGAGCTTTTCGAGATACTCTAACACCTCGTCCGCCGAACGGAAGTCGGGTTCGGACACAATTTCCAACAGCGGCACGCCGCAGCGGTTGTAATCGACCAGTGTGCATTCCTCAAATTCATCATGAATCAGCTTGCCTGCGTCCTCTTCCATATGAATTTCGTGAATCCCGATTTTTTTCGGATTCCCGTCTTTGTCCGTAACCTCGATATAACCGTTACGGCAAATCGGAAAATACAACTGTGAAATCTGATATGCTTTCGGCAAATCGGGATAGAAATAGTTTTTGCGGTCAAATTTATTTTTACGGGTAATCTCGCAGTTCGTGGCAAGACCCGTGCGCACGGCAAATTCCACCACGCGCTGATTCAAAAGCGGCAGTGTACCCGGGAGGCCCGAACAAATCTCGCAGACGTGCGAGTTCGGTTCTCCGCCGAATTCGGTGGAGCAACCGCAGAAAATTTTGGTTTCGGTCGCGAGCTCGGTGTGTACCTCAAGCCCCATGATAATTTCCCATTCCATGTTGCCGCCTCCTTAAACTTCTTTCGGGGACTTTTTGTGGAAGTCCGTTGCATTTTGGAATCCGACTGCGGCGGAAAGAATCTCCGCCTCGCAGAACGGCTTGCCGATAAGCTGCATGCCGACAGGCATTCCCGCATTGTCAAACCCGCAGGGGAGCGCGAAGCTCGGCACGCCTGCAATGTTAATCATTACCGTATAGATATCACCGAGATACATCTTTAACGGGTCACAAAGGCTTTCGCCGATTTTCGGCGCAGTGGTCGGCGCAACAGGCCCCAACAGCATATCGTATTTTTGGAATGCCTCGAAGAAAGCATCTTGAATCAGCTTTTTCGCCTTGAGCGCCTTGTTGTAATACGCATCGTAATAGCCAGAGCTTAACACGAAATTGCCGAGCATAATACGGCGCTTGACTTCCATTCCGAAGCCCTCGGAGCGGGACTTTACATAGGTTTCCAGCAAATTATCGGCACTTTTGCTCGAATAGCCGTATTTGATACCGTCATACCGCGAAAGGTTGGAGCACGCCTCGGCGCACGCGATAATATAGTACGCGGGAATTGCGTATTTTACAATCGGCATCGGGAAAACCTCGACCTCTGCGCCTAAACTGCGGTAGGTCTCCGCCGCCGCTTCAATCGCCGCTTTTACGTCGGGGGCAATACCCTCGCCGAGATAATCGGCGGGAATGCCGATTTTTTTGCCCTGCAAATTCCCGCTTACGGCGGCAAAATCGAATGTCGAATTTTCCATAGAGGTGCCGTCTTTTTCATCCTTGCCCGTAATCACCGAGAACAGCGCGGCACAGTCCTTTGCGTCATGTGCGAGCGGTCCGATTTGGTCTAAGGAAGACGCATACGCAACAAGACCGTAACGCGAAACCGCACCGTAGGTGGGCTTCAGCCCCGAAACACCGCAGAACGATGCGGGCTGGCGAATAGACCCGCCTGTATCCGAGCCTAAGGTGACAGGCGCCAATTTTGCCGCGACTGCCGCCGCCGCACCGCCCGAAGAGCCGCCGGGCACGCAGTCCGTATTCCAAGGGTTGTGCGTCACGCCCGTTGCCGAGGTTTCGGTGGTACTGCCCATCGCAAACTCATCCATATTGAGCTTGCCGAGCATTACCATACCCGCATTCCGAAGTCGCTTCACCACAGTTGCGTCATACGGCGGGATAAAATTCTCTAAAATCTTAGAAGAACAGGTTGTCAAAATCCCTTTGGTACAAATATTGTCTTTCACACCGACCGGTACGCCCGCAAGCGGGGAGGTGTAACGCCCCCCGTCAATGCCTTTCTGCACTTCGTCTGCACGCGCAAGCGCCGCTTCCTTGCAGACGGTATTGTAGCAATGCAAATCGCCGTCCGTGCTTTCAATCGCGGACAGATAGCATTCCGTCACTTCGCGGACGGTGATTTTCTTTTCCCGAATTGCCGCGCCGATTTCCAGCGCGGACATACTGCGAATATCCATAGCGTCCTCCTTACTCCACGGTTTTCGGAACGACAAAGCAGCCGTCCTTTTCTCTGGGCGCATTTTGCAGAACCGCCTCGCGCGCATCCGTATTGGTCACGCAGTCTTGACGCATCACGTTCGCCACGGGGAACGAGTGAGATGCAGGCTCTACGCCGTCGGTATTCAGTTCATTCAGTGTGTCGATGTAGGTGAGAATGTCCTGCAAGTCCTTTTCGGATGCAGTTCTCTGTTCCTCGGAAAGCTCAATTCTGCCGAGCTTTTCGAGATACATCACGAGGTTTTTATCGATTTGCATATTCTACCTCCGATTCGCCGCATCGGCGAATTTTTATTTCGTACCGAGCAAGAAATATTTCGGGCTTTGCGGCTCGAAATGTACTTGCGCAAAAAGAGGGTACATAAATTTGTCATTCTGAGCGTAGCGAAGAATCTCTCATGGCACAAGATGAATTTATTTACAATCCGTAGGGACAGCCCTCGCGGCTGTCTGTTCTCCCGACAGCGCAAAGTGAATTGGATTCATGCGTAGGGACGCTATAATCTACAAACCTCTTAACGCTCCCTCGGGGAGGGAGCTGTCGAGCGAAGCGAGACTGAGGGAGTTGCGTCTTGTTCGCCCCTACGGGATTGCGCGTCGCCATTTGTTTTGTGTGTAACCCGACCCTGTTCGGGCGCGCAATGCACGCCCCTACACTCATCGTCGGTTTGTGTAAATTTTGTGCAAAATCTGCCCCTAAGGGGTTGGCCGAACTTTTATTTTGCGAAATATGCCTTAATCCGTTCCACGGCTTTTTCGGTATTCTCTGCCGAGCCGAAGGCGGTCAGGCGGAAATAACCTTCGCCCGAGGGACCGAAGCCTTCGCCCGGCGTGCCGACCACCTGAATTTTTTCAAGCAGTAAATCAAAGAAATCCCAGCTCTTCATATCATCGGGCGTTTTCAGCCACACATACGGCGAATTGACCGCGCCGTACACAGTGAAGCCGCACGCCTGTAAGCCGTCGTAAATTGTTTTTGCGTTTTTCTGATAATAGGCGATGATGTCGCGAATTTGCTGTTTCCCCTCGCCTGTGTAGCAAGCCGCCGCCGCGCACTGCGTGATATAGGAAACACCGTTGAATTTGGTTGCCTGACGGCGCGCCCACATCGCGTTCAGCTCTGTGCCGTTGCATTTTAAACCGTGCGGCACAACGGTGTAGCCGCAGCGCACGCCCGTAAAGCCCGCAGTTTTGGAAAAACTGCGAAACTCAATCGCGCAGGTCTTTGCGCCGTCCAGCTCATAAATCGAATGGGGGACATCGTCTTCCGTAATAAACGCCTCATACGCGGAATCAAACAGAATCACCGCACCCTCGCGGTTGGCGTAATCCACCCATTTTTGCAGTTCCGCTTTTGTCGCGGTCATACCTGTTGGGTTGTTCGGGAAGCATAGATAAATTATATCTACGTGTTCTTTCGGGAGCGCAGGCAGGAAATTGTTTTCCGCCGTGCAGGGCATATAGACAATATTTGACCAACCGTTTTCGGTCTTATCGCCTGCGCGCCCCATCATCACATTGGTATCTACATATACGGGATACACAGGGTCGCAGACCGCCACGCGGTTCTCCAAAGAAAAAATATCCCCAATGTTGCCGCAATCGGATTTCGCGCCGTCTGACACAAAAATTTCTGTCTTGTCAAGGTCAATCCCGCGCGCTTTATAATCGTTTTCCAGGATGGCATCCAACAGAAAATCCTGCCCGTACTCCGGCGGATAACCTTGGAATGTTTCGGCATTCGCCATTTCGTCTACGGCCTTATGCATCGCTTCAATGCACGCAGGTGCAAGCGGACGCGTCACATCACCGATGCCCAACCGAATAATCTCCTTGTCGGGATTCGCCGCAGAATATGCCTTTACCTTTTTGGCAATGTTCGAAAACAGATAACTGCTTTCAATTTTCAAAAAGTTCTCATTAATTTTCATGGACTGACCTCCTATTTTAAACAGATATATTTTAACGGATTTTCGTCTATATACTGCCACTTTTCCGCATAATCTTCATCATTACGAACGACGTGGTCATAAAACCTCGGTTGCCAAAGCAAAAAGTCTTTATCTCCAAGCAAATCCCTTGCCTGTTTTGTCGTAAAAGTTTTGAATTGGCGAATGATACGACCTAAGGTCATTTGTACACGCTCGGTAACAAAAGATTTCTTGCGTAGGGCAAAATTTTGCACAATATAGGCTTTCGGTCTTTTACACAGAGTGTTACAAAATAGCATCCGCTTTGGCTGTAATCGTAATTCGGCAAACGCATGGCTCCGCGCTGCGGCAATTCCCTTTTTTCTATCATAACTTACGCGTCTATATTCCCCGTGCAAACGGTTTCGGCGGGGCCTGTCATATAGACTTCGCCGTTTTCGCTCCAGTTGATAACCAGCGTGCCGCCGAGGAGATTGACCTTTACATCTGTGCCGCGCCCGCAATACCCGTTCAAAACGGATGCAACCACCGCCGCACATGCGCCTGTACCGCAAGCAAGCGTTTCACCCGAGCCGCGCTCCCACACACGCATATCCAGCTCCGTTTCGCTGACAACACGGATAAATTCCGTATTGATACGGTCGGGAAACATCGGGTGATTTTCAAAATTCGGGCCGATGCGCGGCAAATCGAGCGTGCGCACCGGAGCCTCTGTATATACAATACAATGCGGGTTGCCCATGGAAACACAGGTTACCGCATAGTCTTTATTTTCAATGGTTAATTTTTGACTAACAACGGTTTCGCCGTCGAATTTTGTCGGAATTTTTGCGCCCTCTAAAATCGGCTCGCCCATATTTACGCGGGCCGAGGCGGCTTTACCGTTTTCCACCGTCATTTTTATGACCTTAATCCCGCTTAGGGTTTCCAAGGTGATTTCCTCGCGATCGGTCATTTTGTTGTCATACACATATTTTGCAACACAGCGCGTCGCATTGCCGCACATTTTGGCGCGCGACCCGTCCGCATTGTAAATATCCATAAAGAAATCCGCCTTTTCCGAAGGACAAATCAGCACCAAACCGTCCGCGCCGATGCCGAAATGACGGTCGCTGACGCGAATTGCAGTCTGCTCGGGATTTTCAACCGTTTCTTCAAAACAGTTTACATAAATATAATCATTGCCCGCCCCGTGCATTTTGGTGAATTGCATTTTTGCTCCTCCTTGGGAGTTAGATTTTTTGTTTTTTTAATGGGTTTGGATGTGGTTTTTAAGGATAGATAGTTTTTGTCTATCTAAAAAGTTTTTGCAGAAACCGTAGGGGCGCGCAATGCGCGCCCGCGGAACGGGCATTGCCCGTTCCCTACTTTCCGTTTTATATTTCGGTTACTCCTCCAGCACCAATCTTGCCACCTCGGTCATACGCAGTCCCGACTCCATGGCGCGGCGCTGTAAAAGCTTATGCGCTTCCCGCTCTGAAAATCGGTGACATTCCATTAAGCGTGCTTTGGCTTTGTGCAGGAGTTCGTCCTCTTCTGCGGTGCGCACCGCTTTGCGAGGCCGGACACAGTCGCTTTCTGTCGCGGCAAGCATACGCACGGTGTCCAAAAACTCCATACGGTTCAGGGGCATCTGCAAGGCAATCAGATTACTGATATATACGGGGAGCGGTTCGCCTGACGGCACAAGCCACACGGTATCGAAGCCGTTCGGCAGCGTCCCCGCAAGCGTTGCGGCGGACATATCGGGTAACTTTCCGCAAATGACAACCGCCTCGGGGCGGATACTCGCAAACGCGAGCACCTCCGCGCCCGAACGATACAGATTGCACACAAAAATATGTTCGCTTTGCAGAATGGCACGGATGCGGTCGGCGGCCTGCGGATTTTGACTTGCAACAATAATCTCCCGCACGCACAACCGCTCCTTTCAAACTGCTTTTGCGATGTATTCTTATTTGTAAAGCGGATGTCTTGCGCAGATTTCGTTGACGCCTGCACGGATATAATCGGCTTTTGCGTCGAAATCCGTCGCCGCAAGTGCGATGTATTCCGCAACCTTATCCATATCGTCTGCGGTTAAGCCTCTGGTCGTGACCGCAGGCGTACCCAAACGGACGCCGCTTGTAACGAACGGCTTCTGCGGGTCGTTCGGAATGGCGTTTTTGTTTGCGGTGATGTAGACTTCGTCGAGTCTGTGTTCCAATTCTTTGCCCGTAATGCCTGCGGAGCGCAAATCCACGAGCATCAGATGGTTGTCACTGCCGCCCGAAACGAGGTCAATGCCGCGGGAAGTAAGCCCCTTTGCCAGTGCCCGGCAGTTATCAATCACACGCTGCTGATAGTCTTTAAATTCATCTTTCAGTGCTTCGCCGAAGCAAACCGCTTTACCCGCAATGATGTGCATCAAAGGACCGCCCTGTGTACCGGGGAAAATCGCCTTGTTCATCGCTTTCGCGAGTTCCTCATCGTTTGTGAGAATCAAACCGCCGCGCGGACCGCGGAGCGTTTTGTGCGTGGTGGTGGTGACGACATCGGCATACGGCACGGGCGAGGGATGCAAGCCTGCGGCAACCAGACCCGCGATATGCGCCATATCCACCATAAAGTATGCGCCGACCGCTTTCGCGATTTCGGAAATGCGTTTAAAGTCGATGATGCGCGGATACGCCGACGCGCCCGCAACAATCAGCTTCGGCTGACATTCTTTGGCTTTCTTTTCAAATTCGTCATAATCGATGTAGCCGTTCCCGTTCACACCGTAAGCAACAAAGTTGAAGTATTTGCCCGACATATTGACGGGCGAGCCGTGGGTCAGGTGTCCGCCCTCGGCAAGATTCATGCCCATAACGGTATCGCCGGGCTGAATCAGCGCAAAATACGCCGCCATATTCGCCTGCGCGCCCGAATGAGGCTGTACGTTGGCAAAATTCGCACCGAACAGTTCACAGGCACGCTTGACCGCGATATCTTCTACGATATCGACGCACTCACAGCCGCCGTAATAGCGCTTGCCCGAATAACCCTCGGCATATTTGTTGGTCAGCACACTGCCCATCGCCGCCATAACGGCGGGAGAAACAATGTTTTCGCTGGCAATCAGTTCCAAATTTCTCTGCTGGCGGGCAAGCTCCTTCGCCATTGCCGCGCCGACTTCTTCGTCGTATTTTGTGACAAACCCAATGGTGTCCATTAAATCTGCGTACATTTTTTCTGCTCCTTTGCTGTTGCGTTTTTTATATAATATTCGTCATCCTGCCATTTCAGCGGATTTCCGTCAATATAATTCCAAACCTCTTCATATGCACTTTGCGAACGGATTATTCTGTCATAAAAACTCTTTTGCCAAATCTGCTTACCGCACATCTTCGTTGCATAGCCTTTCATTTGCCCGATAACGGTTGAGAGCGTAGGGGCGTGCATTGCGCGCCCGTTGGCATCTGCTCGAAAAATCAGAATCAAATGTATGTGATTCGGCATAATGATATATTTATCCACTTGCATAGAGGCATAGTGCTTCGGAATATTTAAAATCGCCTGTTCCACGATTTTTCCAATCGGGGAAAGAACCGTCTGCACGGGCGCGCAATGCACGCCCCTACAGTGCGAAATCTCCCCAAACAGCGATTTTTTGTCCTTTGCACAAACAGTTACATAATAATAGTTCGGCTGTGTATAATCATAGCCCTCTAACCGATTCCGTTTCCGTTTCGGATAACCCTGCTCCATTATTCTTACAAATTCACAGAATAGTTCGGTGCTTCCTTCGTGATATACACGTCATGCGGGTGGCTTTCTTTTAAGCCTGCGCCCGTAATGCGGATGAATTTTGTTTTGGTTTTTAATTCCTCAATATTGCGGCAGCCGCAGTAGCCCATGCCTGCTTTGAGTCCGCCCATCATCTGATAAATGGTGTCGGACAGCTTGCCCTTGTAAGGCACACGGCCCTCGATGCCCTCGGGCACGAGTTTCTTGTTGTTGGTCTGGAAATAACGGTCTTTCGAGCCGTGATTCATTGCCGCGATAGAGCCCATACCGCGATAGGTCTTGAAGCTTCTGCCCTGATAGACCTCGGTCTCGCCGGGGGATTCCTCACAGCCCGCAATCAGCGAACCGACCATAATCGCGGATGCGCCCGCGGCGATTGCCTTCACAATTTCGCCCGAATATTTAATGCCGCCGTCGGCAATCACGGTAATGCCCGCTTTTGCCGCCTCGTTTGCGGAGTCATATACAGCGGTAATCTGCGGTACGCCGATACCCGCAACCACACGCGTGGTGCAGATAGAACCGGGACCGATACCGACCTTCACGCAGTCCGCGCCCGCATCAATAAGGGCTTTGGTCGCTTCCGCCGTTGCAACATTGCCCGCGACCAAAGAGATGTTCGGGAACGCCGCTTTCACGGCGGAAACCGCTTTCAGAATGTTTTTGCTGTGTCCGTGCGCGGAGTCGAGTGCCAAAAGGTCAACGCCCGCTTCCACCAGCGCCGCCGCGCGGTCAAGCACGTCTGCCGTCGCACCGATTGCCGCACCGCAAAGCAGTCTGCCCTGCGCGTCACGCGCGGAATTCGGATACTGCACGCTTTTTTCAATATCCTTAATCGTGATAAGCCCCTTGAGATAGCCGCCGTTGTCTACAAGCGGAAGCTTCTCAATCTTGTGCTGCATCAAAATCGCTTTCGCTTCTTCAAGCGTCGTCCCGATGTGGGAGGTCACCAGGTGTTCCTTAGTCATCACGTCGCCGATTTTCACGCTGTAATCCGTCATAAAGCGCATATCGCGGTTGGTAAGAATCCCGACCAGTCTGCCGTTTTCATCGCAAATCGGCACGCCCGAAATTTTGTAGCGGTGCATCAGCTGATCCGCTTCTTCCACGGTATTGTCCGCATGCAGAAAAAACGGATTTACGATAACGCCGTTTTCACTGCGCTTTACCTTGTCCACTTCTTCTTTTTGCGCATCAATGGACATATTTTTATGAATGATGCCGATGCCGCCCTCACGCGCAATGGCAATCGCCATTTTGGACTCGGTTACGGTATCCATCGCCGCAGTCAAAATCGGCGTGTTGAGCGTAATGTTTTTGGTCAGGCGCGTCGAAACATCGACGTCGCTCGGCAGAATGTCGCTTTCCGCGGGGATAAGCAATACATCGTCAAAGGTCAAACCTTCTTTTGCAAATTTATCACTTGCCATATTTTAAAATCCTCCCATTTTAATTTATCCCTAATTATACCATTGCACCGCCCTGTTTTTCAATAGATATTTCAGAATAATTCCGCTTTTTCCCCGCACGCTTTTTGTCGTATTTGCCTATTTTTAATTCGCACCGAGCAGGATAAGTTTTCAGTGGTTGGTGCTCGCCGCTTTACTTACTTTCTATCCGTTTGCGGAAATTTGTCCTTCTGAGCGACAGCGAAGAATCTCCCATAGCACGGGGTTAATTTGATTCTCGGTAGGGCGGGAGCTTGCTCCCGCCGTTGGTTTGTACAAGTTTGAAGTTTGCTCGGGCGGATGTGGGCATCCGCCCCTACTTTTGGTGAGGTGCCGAGGTTACGGCTTCGCCGTTCAAAATCAAAACGCGGCTTTAAGCGCGAACGCTCAAAGCCGCAAAACACATTTTATTTATCCTCAAAAAACGCTTTGAACGCGCGGTACGCCATATAGACGTCCAATTTTGAAACAACCTCAAACGGGGAGTGCATGGAAAGCACGGGGACGCCGAGGTCAACAACGTCGATATCCAGAGACGCTAAGAACATCGCAACCGTACCGCCGCCGCCGACGTCCACCTTGCCGAGCTCGCCGCACTGCCAGATAACGCCGTTTTCATCGAGCAGACGGCGTACTTTCCCGACAAATTCCGCCGATGCATCCGAAGTGCCGCTTTTGCCGCGTGCGCCCGTGTATTTTGTCAGCGCCACACCGCGGTTGAGGAAAGACGCATTCATGCGCTCAAGCACCTCGGGGAAGGTCGGGTCAAACGCCGCGTTGACGTCTGCAGAAAGACACTGCGTATTGCGCAGAACCGTGTGGTAATTTTCGCCGTTTGCATTTGCAAGGTCGGCAATGAAGAAACGGAGATACGAAGAATTTAAGCCCGTGTTGCCCTCGGAACCGATTTCCTCCTTGTCCGTCAGGCACGTAATCGCCGTAAACTCGGGCGCTTCAACATCGAAAATTGCTTCTGCCGCAGGATACGCGCACACACGGTCGTCATGTCCGTAAGACCCAATCATACTGCGGTCCAGCCCGACGTCGCGTGCGGGAAAAGCAGGCACGGCTTCCAATTCGGCACTTAAAAAGTCGCTTTCCATCATGCCGTATTTTTCAAACAGGATATTTAAGATATTCAGCTTAATCTTTTCACTGCCCTCGTCCTGCGAAAACGGACGGCTGCCAATCAAAATATTCAGTTCCTCGCCGCGAATGCCGTCCGCAAGCGTGCGCTTCATCTGCTCGCCTGCAAGGTGGGGCAGTAAATCGGTCACGACAAACTGCGGGTCGGTGGCATCTTCGCCGATATTGACCTTGACGGTTGTACCGTCTTTTTTCACGACAACGCCGTGCAAGGAAAGCGGAATGCACGCCCACTGGTATTTTTTAATACCGCCGTAGTAATGCGTTTTGAACAGCGCCAAATCGCCGTCCTCATACAGCGGATTGGGTTTTAAGTCGAGGCGCGGGGAATCGATATGCGCCGCCGAAAGGCGAACGCCCTCGGAAAGCGGTTTTTTGCCGACAACGCAAAGCACAATCGCCTTGCCGCGGTTGTTGAAATAGACTTTTGCACCCGCAGGATACTTGGTTTCGCGGTTAAACGGCACAAAACCGTTCTTTTCCGCTTTCTCAACCATGTAAGCCACCGCTTCGCGTTCGGTTTTCGCGGTATTCAGAAACGCTTTGTAGCCCTCGCAGAAGGTATCCGCCGCCTGAATCTCCGCAGCGTCACAAACCTCCGCCGCGTTTTTACGGTCATAAAACAGCTTTTCCTTTAATAACTCCAGCTCGCTTTTTGCTTCAGACATCGTTATTAAGCTCCTTTTCATAAAGATTGTTGTAAATGTTGATTGCCTTTGTGACCTTGTATACATAATGATTGGTATCGCGCGAGGGGATAATTTCCAGCGTTTTACCGTCGGAAGAATACTGCGTGTCGCGAAGCCACGCATTCACCTGCCCGCGCCCCGCGTGATACGCGGCAACCGCCGTGCGGGTATCACCGCCGAATTCCGAAAGCAGCATGCTGTAAAACAGCGCGCCGTAGCGCACGGATACATCTGGCTCATACAGCGCGGTATCGGGCAGTTCCTCTCCCGTTTTGGTTTGCAGCCAGTGAAAGGTTTCGGGGGTAATCTGCGTCAGCCCCAACGCCCCCGCCGAGGAAACAGCGTTTGGGTCAAAACCGCTTTCGGTGTGAATTACGGCAAACAGCAGTGCGCGCGGTACGCCGTATTCGTCCGCATATTTATGGATTTCAAAAGTATATTTGCACGGATACACCGCTTTATACACTGTTTTGCCTGCAAAAAACACGGATATGCCAATCAGCAGTGCAAATGCGGTCACAAGCGCGGCGATTTTCAGCATCGCTTTGGTTTTTCGGTTCATAACGGAAATACCCTTTGCATTTCGGATTCTAAAGTATAGGGCGGATAATTGCGAATCACATCGTCGCAACGCGACACGTAAAAGGACTCGTCGTGCTGTGCGCGGATACGCAAAAGTGCGTCCGCCTCGGACAGACCGTCCCGCGCCGTGATGCGAGCAAGACGCACGGCTTCAGGGGCAATTACGCCGACCGTGCGGTCACAGAGCGCCGCCTCGCCGCTTTCAAACAGCGCTATGGCGTCTATCAATACGCATTGTACACCTGCCTTACGCTGTTCGTCAAGAATCGCACGGATTTTTTCCGTCACGGCAGGATGCACAATCGCGTTCAGCCGCGCCGTGCTGTCTCGGTCACGGAAAGCCGCCGCCGCGAGGGCGGGACGGTCAAGCTCTCCGTCCGCAGTTAAAATTTGACTGCCGAATGCGTCCTGTAATTTCGATAGAATCGGCGCGCCTTTATAATACAGGGATTTCGCAACCGCGTCCGCATCGATATGGTATGCGCCGCGGGTCGCGAGTGCGCGGCAAATGGTGCTTTTCCCCGCACCTGTCTGCCCTGTAATCCCGATGATTTCCATACATGCCGCCTCCTTTGCGGATTGTCTCTATGGGTGAGTAGTTGTTTTTGCATACTGTAGGGACAGCCCTTGTGGCTGTCCGTTTTCGGGCGCGCGATGCACGCCCCTACGGTTTACACAAAATTGTCATTCTGAGCGTCAGCGAAGAATCTCACACGGCACAAAGTCAATTTGTATCGCGGGTAGGGAACGACCTCTGTGTCGTTCCGCAGAGTTTCATCAGACTTCGGCGGGCGATTCGTGAATCGCCCCTACGCGGGGTTGCGTTCCGCCATTGGTTTGTGCGGTTTTTTGCGGGCGGATGAAGGCATCCGCCCCTACAAATTGTTCGTTGCCGTGGGGTGTTCGCGAAATCCAACCGTGCTCGGGCGATTCGTGAATCGCCCCTACGGTTGGTGTAATAAATGTCATTCTGAGCGAAGCGAAGAATCTCACATCGCACAAAGTAAATTTATTTTTCGGTAGGGCGAGGGGTATACGGTACATCCGTCATTCCTCCGCATATTTCCGTACAAGGTCTTTATAATGCCGACCCTTTTCCTCGAAATTCTTATAGACATTATAACTTGACGCGGCGGGGGAGAGCAAACACGCCTTGCCCGCTTCGGTATACTGATAGGCAAACCGTACCGCCTCGTCCAAATCAGCGGCGCAAAGCACGCGCCGGGGTGCATTCGCGGCTTCCAACGCACGGACGATGGCGTGTCCCGTTTCGGGTGTACCGATAATAGTCGAAATTTGACTATTCTTTAAAGCCCTGACAAATCCGCTGTAATCAAGACCCCTGTCCTTACCGCCGACAATCAGTGTGCCGACATTGCCGATTGCCGCAACCGCGCACAGCACTGCGTGCGGAATGGTCGCGATGCAATCATTATAAAAGGTAATCCCATTGAACGTGCCGACCTTTTCCATACGGTGTTCAATACCCTGAAAATCGCGGACTGCCGCTTCGCAGTCGCGGTCGGTTGCGCCGAAATATGCGGCGGCGGCGCGGGCAAACAGCATGTCCTGCCGATTGTGTACGCCCGCCAAATGCTCGTTTTCCACCGAAAACGGCAAAGCGTCGTTTTCCTGAATCCCAATTTTTTCAGACTGTATTTGTTCCGACTGCGGAAAATCCGAAAGCCCCTGCGTGGCGTTATAGATAAATACATCCTGCGGGCGCTGGTACAGCGCAATATGTGATTTTGCCGCCGTATAGCCCGCAAAACCGCCTTTGTAATGCTCCAAATGTTCTTCGTACAGATTGGTCAGCACCGCGACCTCGGGTGAAGCGTGGGTGAACTCGAGCTGGTGCGAGGACATTTCAATCACCGCAACCGTATCGGGCGTTAAGTCTGCGAGAGAGTCAAAAACAGGCACACCGATGTTGCCGATTAAACGGCAGTCCTTGCCTGCCGCTTTCAGCATTTGATAGGTGAGGGTAGAGGTGGTCGTTTTTCCTTTTGAGCCAGTGACGCCGACCTTTCGGCAATCCGCAAAGCGCAGGAACAAATCCACCTGACAGGTAATTTCCGTATGCGTGGGTGCGTCTACATTCTTAAACGAAATCCCGGGACTTTTGAGTACAACGTCAAAATCCCCGATACAATCCAAATAATTTTCACCGCAAATGCAGGTTACAAACGGGTCGTCTACGGAAACCGCATTTTTGTCTGCAACGGCAATCGGTTTTTCGGGAAAATACTTTCGAATATAACGGTAAGAGGACTGTCCCTCGCGCCCGAAGCCGACCAACAGCACCGTACGGTCACGCAGATATTCAGCAATCTTCGGATACATATGTGTACATCTCCTTTATCGCAGAAAAAAATTCGTCGGGCACATTGTTTTTCGGATTATATTCCGTTAACAGATTTTCCTCTGTCTCTGCCCCTGCAAGCTCCGCAAAATGCCGCAGTAATACGGGCAATGCGCGCCCCTCGTTTCGGAATTTCCGCACGGTCATTTTCAGCGCGAATACAATTTCCGAAACCGTACCGACACATTCAAAGGGTTTCACTTCGGAAAATCCGCACAAGCCGTCAAAATCCTCTGTCAGTTCTTTATCATTCAGCATATCCGCACCGAACAGCGCGCACAGACGGTCATAGTCCATAAACGGTGACAAAATTGAAAATACAAACAGGCATTTTGCGCATTTTGCGCACCAAATATTTTGTTTACTGCCACGGTTGCAGCTGCGGAAGGTTTCGTGGAACTGCGGCAAAGCCGCAAACTGCTTTGCAATCTGCAATTCCGAAAACGGGCGCAACAAACTGAAATAGCGGATTTCGGGCAGGAGATTGCGCTCGGCGTATTTTGCAAAATCGCACTCAAACGCATAGGATTTGGAGTACTGGTGATTTACCTCTGTGCCCGCGATATTTGATTCGTTGGCGCTGGATTCATTGGAAAGCACAATATCCCGCGCGCCGACTAAGTGGGCGCAATAGTAAGAAAGGAACGCGACGATTGCCGAAAACGGCGTGTGTCCGTTTAAAAAGCTTTGGCTGTTTAAGGATAGTAAGTTTTCATCTATCGTGCGGTAGGTCCGTAAAATCGAGGCTTCGGTATAGCCCGCCGCAAGCACGGTATCGGTGCGTGCGGGCTGGTCGTTCACGGTGAAAAACAGGTTTTTCGCGCCTTCTTCTTTTAAAAGCGCCGCTGTTACACAACTGTCTTTCCCGCCGCCCACAGGCAAAATATGCAGACCCGCGCTGTGAAATTCCGCCGTCGGGCTGGGTGTGGGATTCGGGTCGCAGACAATTTCCATAAAATCGGACTCGTCGGCGTCAATGCCGTTTCGGTAAAAAAACTCCGATAGCCCGCGGAAATACAGCCGTTTCCACCAGCGTTTATCCCAATCGGAAAGATAGCCGCACCGCACGATTACCGTCGGCGGACAGGCGGCTTTCCAGTAGCTCACCAGTTCCGTCATCCCCAGCGCGAATACAATCGCCTGCGCGGTTTCGGATTCGGGGTCGTTTAATACCGTCAGATTTTCCGTTTCGATTTCGGTGGACGGCGCAAATGTGCATAGCCCGTCAACAGAAAAATAAAAAGTCAGTTTTATCCGCGTGCCTGCGCGTTCAATCGCATACCGTTCATATGTAAAGGTCGGGTATGTTTTGCGAAGCTCTGAAAAGGTCTTTTGCGGCATAAGTCCGCCTCCTGCGATACAGAATAGAAAAATATGGGAATGATACTATATTATACGTTTTCTGCGGCAAAAAAGCAAGAAAAACGGAGAACGGCAGAAATTAAATCCGAAGCGGCGTGCGGGAATTTCTTTTCGACAGGGCAGGATTGCGGAATAGTTGTCATTCTGGGCGTTAGCGAAGAATCTTACACGGCACAGCGTGAATTTGATTTTCGAGTAGGGACGATATAATCAATAAACCTTTTCCAGCTCCCTCTTTGAGGGAGCTGTCATACCGCAGGTATGACTGAGGGAGTTACTCCTTGTCCGTCCGTAAGGTTTTATCAAACTTCGGCGGGCGCTGGGTGCATATCCCTACATGATTTTTGCGCAACTGTTGGCATTGCGCAAAATCCAACTTTGCACGGGCGGGCACGGAGACCCGCCCCTACGAATTGTGTATCACCTGTTTGTATGTGCAGATTTGAAAAACTGGGCGGGCGCGCAATGCACGCCCCTACGGTTTGTATATTTTCGCCGCATCCACACAAAAACGCACCGATACTGCTCGGTGCGTTTCAACAATCTATTTATGATATTTTCCGCCGCTTTCGATTTGAAACGCGCGGTAAATCTGCTCCAACAGCATCACGCGGGCAAGCTGATGCGGAAAGGTCATTTCGGACATGGAGAAGCGAAAATCCGCCTGTTTTTTCAATGCTTCCTGCAAACCGAAGGAACTGCCGAGCAGAAACACGACGTTGCTCACACCGTTCACGGGAAGAAAAGACAATTTTTGACTAAACGCCTCGCTCGGCATTTGTTTCCCCTCAATGCACATCGCAAACACATAAGCATTCGCGGGGATTTTAGAGGTAATATGTGCCGCTTCCGTGTCCAGCGCACGGGCAATTTCGTTTGCTGAGGGGCGCTCGGACAGCCGTTCGGGCGTAAGCTCCACAATTTGCAGTCGGCAAAATGCGGACAGCCGTTTTTCGTACTCTGCGCACAGCTCGCGCATACTGCGTTCTTTCAACTTGCCGAGTGCAATCACCGTTACCGCAATCACAGCTGCACCGCCTTTTCGTCCCAGACGGGCTTCGCCACTTGCAGGGTATAATCCGCATTCTCTTCTGCGCCTGTCGCCGCAAGCTCCGAGGCAGTCACGCGGTAGGCGAGGGCAGGCACATTGTTCTGCTCGCTCAAATGCCCCAAAAACACGTGCTTCGTACCGCTTTGCACAAGCGAACAAACGGTTTCGGCACAAGCCTCATTGGAAAGATGCCCGCGTTTTCCCAAAATGCGCATTTTCAGCGTATAGGGGTACTGCGGATTGTTCTCAAGCATCCGCACATCGTGGTTGGATTCAATCAATACCGTTTCACAGCCTGTAATCGCCGTGCGCACCGTATCGGTCATTGTACCTAAATCGGTGGCGATAGCCACACGCTCTCCGCTTTCGGCGCCGATGACATAGCCGCAGCTTTCCCGCGCGTCGTGCGAGGTGGAAAACGACTGTACAAACAGCGAACCGACATCCGTCCCCGACGGATTCAGCGTGAACGCGTCGAACTTGCCGTTCAAAACCCCCATATCATCAAGCGCTTCCAGCGTGCCGTTCGCCGCATAAACGCGCGTCTGATATTTCGAGGCAAACACGCGCAGACCGCTGACATGATCAGTATGCTCATGCGTGACAAACACCGCGCGGATACTGTCGGGCGCAACGCCGATATTGTGGAGCGCAATCTCCGTTTGGCGGCAGCTGCGTCCCGCATCGATAAGAATGCCGCCGTCGGGTGCGCCGACATAAATGCAGTTGCCTTTGCTGGATGAAAACAGGGGACAAAAGGTAGTCATAAATCATCTATTCTCCAAAAGGTGTGTTGTGGGGGGTGAGATTTTGCCGGAACGGATTTGTCATTCTGCGCCGTCAGGCGAAGAATCTCACGCGGCACAGGGTAAAGTCTGCAAGGAACAAACTCTGCTCGGACGGACGGGGACGTCCGTCCCTACGCGGGTCGTCGGGGTGCGGGTCTCCGGTGGAGACCTTTGAATACAAAGTATTCAA
>ERZ1027171.19-NODE-19-length-66947-cov-6.772723_pt1 | contig 66947 bp, 56 predicted proteins | sample MGYA00519274_ERZ1027171 | MGnify/ENA primary metagenome ERZ1027171 (study PRJEB26926, sample SAMN06164681) | human gut metagenome | biome: ENVO:00009003; feature: ENVO:2100002; material: ENVO:00002003 | host: Homo sapiens | place: USA | collected 2012 ... | reverse complement strand
CGCTTGACCACATCGAAATTCATTAGCGGCTCGCCACCGAAGAAATCGACCTCTAAATTTTTACGGTTACCTGAATTTTCTACCAAAAAGTCCAGTGCGCGTTTGCCTGTTTCAAAGGACATCAGCGCCCGCTCGCCGTGGTATTTGCCCTGTGCGGCAAAGCAGTAAGCACAATTCAGATTGCAGGTGTGCGCCACATGCAGACAAAGCGCCTTTAACTCCGTATGACGGTTTTTGAAATCAAACGCCCGGTCGGCATACACATCCTCGGTAAACAATTTTCCCTCTGCCTTTAAATTTGCGATATCCCCGAGCATTTCGTCCAAATCTGCGGCAGTCACATCGGGGCGGTCGCCGTATTTTTCCAAAAGCAGTGCCTGAATTTCTTCGGGCGTATGGTCTTGATACAGCCCGATTGCGTCATAGGCGACCTCGTCCACCGCATGCACCGACCCGCTGAACACATCCAGTGCAATGTTATAGCCGTTTAACTGATAAAGATGTACCATAAATCACCTCAAAAAGAAAAGCCGTTATCTTAGATAAGAAAACGGCTTTTTCTGCATAATAAACTGCTTATTTCTGCTCCATGCATTTTTCGCACTGCTGATTTGCCACGCCGCAGGAAGTTTTGCAGGCGCTCTGGCAGGAAGTCTGGCATTCGCCGCAGCCGCCGTTTTTCACGCTTTCTTTCAAATCACGGGTTTTCACAGTTTGAATTCTTTTCATATTCTGTAACTCCTTCAAGGTTAATGTTCACAAAGCATGATACCACACGCCGCGGAATTTGTCAATCGAAAACGGCGATATACGGCAAGTTTCGTCCGCTCGTACGCACAAACAGCCCGTGCCTACGGGCATTCTCAATTTCTTCGGCAATTTCTGCGGTAATCACTTCACCGGGCACAACCGAAGGTATCCCCGGCGGATAGCAAAGCACCGTTTCCGCGCTGATTTTTCCGACGCTTTCCGACAGTCTGCACTGCCGTGTTCCCCGCCCCTCCGCATCGGCAGGTATGCAGTGCATTTCAGGCAGAATCGGCGTTTGGAATACAGGACTTTTTTCCGCCGTTTCGGCAGTACCGTCTATTGCGGCAAGTGCTTCCCAAAGCCGCCGAAAGCCCGCATCCGTATCGCACACAGAGGTCATAAGCAATGCATAGGAACGCGCCGCCATCTCCCCTTCTATGGCATACTTTGTTCGGAGTTCCCGCAAAAGCGATGCGCCGTCCAAAACTGTGCGCACGGTTACAATCGGCAGTTTACCGCCGTCGAAGGCAAAAAAGGCCGGATGGTTTTCGAGCGTATCTTTTCCCTTGCAAAGCACAGACAGGTTTTCAAGCGTTCGGCATTTTTCAGAAAACTGCACCAGACGGTTTTCGTAATCGGCAAAGGCAGATTCGGCATGCGTCTCCAGAAACCGTACACACTCCGCCGCAGACGCCAGCAAAACATAAGACGGACTCGACGACTCAAACACCGAAAGCTTTTGCGCAAATACCGCAGGGGAAATGCGCGTCCCGCAAAGGTGCGCCGCCGCGGTCTGCGTAAGCGCGGGCAGTGTTTTATGCAAGGAGTGAATGACAATATCCGCACCCGCATAGACAGCGGACAGATTTTTTTGCTTTGTAAACGCCAAATGCGCGCCGTGCGCCTCATCCACCAAAACAGGAATGTTGTATTGATGTGCAATCCGCACAATCTCCGCAACATCACTGATGACGCCGTCATAGGTCGGCGAGGTCAGCACCAGCAGACGCACATCCGTATGCACCGACAATGCCGCCTGCACGCTTTCGGGCGTGATGCTTCCCGAAATACCCGTCCGAGCATCGGTCGGCGGCTGTATGTATGCAGGACGAAGTCCCAGCAGCTCCACCGCGTTATAAACCGAACGGTGACAGTTGCGTGCCGTTAAAATTTTGTCCCCGCGGCGCACTGCGGCGGCAATTCCCGCCAAAATACCGCAGGTGGAGCCGTTTACCAAAACAAAGCTGTGCTGTGCACCGAAAATCTTTGCAAGGCGTATATGTAAATCCCGCAAAACGCCGTCGGGCGCATGCAGGTCGTCAAAGCCGTCGATTTCGGTAATATCCGCCGAATAGGGCAAGGCTTCGGAAAGCATTTGCACATTCCGCTTATGCCCCGGCATATGAAACGGATAAACGCCGCGCTCGGCATATTCGGTCAACTGCCGCAGTAAGTCCTGCCTGTACATAATAGCTCTCCTTTCCGAAACTGTTTCGGCGTAACGCCCTTGTACCGTTTAAAGGTTTTTACAAAATAGCTTAAATCGTTAAACCCGCAGGTCAGCGCAATTTCCGTCACGGATTCGTCGCTGTACAAAAGCTGTGTACAGGCGCATTCCACGCGGTAATAATTGAGGTAATCAATCGGCGTGCGCCCTGTAAGCGCCGCAAAAAAGCGGCAAAAATATTTCGGCGACATCTCCGCCGCCGCGGAAAGCTGTTCCAGCGTCAGCGCTGTACCGTACTGCTCACGAATCAGGCGCAGTGCGTTTTTCAGCTGGCGAATCCGCCGATTGCCGCGTACCGCGCGCGCATCCGTTTCGGTATACCGATGATTTTGCAAAAGCAAGCCGAGCAGTTCAAAAATCAGTCCCTGTGTTAAGAATTCCACTCCGACCGACGGACTGCCCAGCGTATCAAACAAGCGGTGAATCAGCTTGGCTTCCGCACTGTCGGCAGAAAACGTATTTTGCAGTGTCACGCGGTGATTCAGAATATCTTCCGTCTGCCGCGTGCCGACGGCGCTGTTTTGCAAAAAGGCGGTTAAATCAAAATCAATACATTCATACACGCAGTCCGCGGGCGTACCGCCGTGCAGAACGCCGTCCTGAATCAGTACGACGTCCCCTGCATGCAGATTTAAAGTCTCTTCGTTCAAAGACAGTATGAAAATCCCTGATGTCACGCGGAGCAGTTCATAATCCATATGCCAGTGAAACGGCATTTGATAGCGCGGGTGCGACCCGTCCACATGATGAAATTCAATCGGGAAATGGAAACTGCCGCGCGTTCTTTGTTCCTGACAGTCAGCGTAGCGCATAGGCACCTCAAAAAGTGAATATTATTATACTTTATTGATATTATACAACAAGTATTTATTAAAAAACAACAGTATAATGAAAAAAACAAAACTTTTTTTATTTTGAATGACAAGGAGCTGTACAATATGCAAAAACAAAGACTCATCGGCGATTACCCCGTTATCGGCATTCGTCCGACGATTGACGGCAGACGCGGTCCTTTGAAGGTGCGCGAATCCTTAGAAGAGCAGACTATGAATATGGCGAAGTCCGCCGCAAAGCTGTTTGAGGAAAATCTGCGCTACACAAACGGCGAGCCTGTAAAGGTTGTGATTGCCGACACCACCATTGGCAGAGTGGCGGAAGCCGCCGCGTGCGAAAATAAATTCCGCAAGGCGGGCGTGGCAATCACCTTAACCGTTACGCCCTGCTGGTGCTACGGTTCCGAAACCATGGATATGGATAAAAATACCATCAAGGGCGTTTGGGGCTTTAACGGCACGGAGCGCCCGGGCGCGGTGTATCTCGCCTCGGTACTCGCGTCACACGCGCAAAAGGGGTTGCCCGCATTCGGCATTTACGGCAAGGATGTGCAGGATATGGACGCAACCGAAATCCCCGACGATGTGCGCGAAAAGCTACTGCGCTTCGGCAGAGCGGCGGTTGCGGCGGCGACGATGCGCGGAAAATCCTATTTGCAAATCGGTTCTATCTGTATGGGCATTGCGGGTTCGATTATCAATCCTGATTTCTTTGAGGAATACCTCGGTATGCGCGTGGAATCCGTGGACGAGGTGGAAATTATCCGCCGTATGACTGAGGGCATTTACGATGAAGCCGAATTCCGAAAAGCGCTCGCGTGGACAAAAGAAAACTGCAAAGAGGGCTTTGACAAAAATCCAGACTGGTTCAAAAAATCCGATGCTGAAAAGGAAGAGGCATGGGAATTTGTTGTCAAAATGATGTGCATTATCAAAGATTTGTACGGCGGCAATCCGAATCTGCCCGAGGGCTGCAAAGAGGAATCCGTCGGGCATAACGCCATTTGCGGCGGCTTCCAGGGTCAGCGGCAGTGGACGGATTTCTATCCGAACTGCGACTATCCCGAAGCACTTTTAAACTCCTCGTTTGATTGGGAGGGCGCGCGGGAAACCTATGTGCTCGCCACCGAAAACGATACCCTCAACGGTGTTTCCATGCTGTTCGGCAAGCTCCTTACAAATACGGCACAGATGTTTTCGGATGTCCGCACCTATTGGAGTCCCGAAGCCGTCAAAAAGGCAACAGGCTATGAATTGGAAGGCGCGGCGAAAGAAGCGGGCGGCTTTATTCACTTAATCAACTCCGGTGCTTCGGCGCTGGATTTCTGCGGTGAGGTAAAGGATGCACAGGGCAACGGCGTTGTGAAGCCGTTCTGGGAAATGACCGAAGCCGACCAAAAGGCATGCTTGAACGCGACTACCTGGAACGCGGCGGATATGGGCTATTTCCGCGGCGGCGGATTCTCTTCGCGCTTTGTGACGCGCAGTGATATGCCCGCCACGATGTGCCGTTTGAATATCGTCAAGGGTTTGGGACCTGTGATGCAGATTGTCGAGGGCTACACCGTGGCACTGCCTGAAGAAGTTTCTGACAAGCTGTGGAAGCGCACCGACTACACCTGGCCGTGCACCTGGTTTGCGCCGCGCGTGACAGGCGAGGGCGCGTTCAAAACCGCGTATGACGTGATGAATAACTGGGGTGCAAACCACGGCGCAATCAGCTACGGACATATCGGCGCAGACCTGATTACGCTTTGCTCGATTCTGCGCATTCCCGTATGTATGCACAATGTACCCGAGGAAAAGATTTTCCGTCCCGCGGTCTGGAACGCGTTCGGTATGGATAAGGAAGCGCAGGATTTCCGCGCCTGCAAGAACTTCGGGCCGATGTACAAATGAGTGCTATGATGAAACAAACCAAAAATTTATTGGCTTTCGACTTCGGCGCGTCCTCGGGGCGCGCCGTGCTGGGACGCTTTGACGGCAAAAAACTGACGCTCGAAGAATTGCACCGTTTTTCCAACGACCCCGTGAAGCTCGGCGACACCTTGTATTGGGACGTCCTACGGCTGTTTCATGAAATTAAGCAGTCACTTTTAAAGGCAAAAGCCGTTTGCACTCCCGACAGCATCGGAATAGACACATGGGGCGTGGATTTCGGGCTGTTGGACACGGACGAACACCTGCTTGAAAATCCCGTGCATTACCGAGACGCACGCACGGCGGGCATATTTAACCGTGCCTTTTCCCGCCTATCCAAAGAAGAGCTGTACCGCATCACGGGCAATCAGCTTATGGAAATCAATACGGTTTTTCAGCTTGCGGCACTCCGTGAAACGCGTCCCGCGCTGTTGGAACAGGCAAAAAACCTGTTATTTATGCCCGATTTATTTGCCTTTATGCTGACAGGTGAAAAGCATACGGAATACTCCATTGCTTCCACTTCTCAGCTGTTGGATGCACAGACCCGCACCTGGTCGCCCACGGTTTTGGAAAGCTTCGGGATTCCGCGCACACTGTTCCCCGAAATCGTGCCGACGGCGACGCCAATCGGCCCCCTGCGCGCCGATTTGTGCGAGGAATTGGGGATTCCCGCTTCGCGCGTGATTGCCGTGGCAGGGCACGATACCCAGTGCGCACAGGCAAGCGTCCCCGCAAGCGAAAAGGATTTTCTGTTTTTAAGCTGCGGCACTTGGTCATTGCTCGGCACGGAATTGGACGCCCCGCTTATCAATGCGCAAACCGCCGCCTGCAACATTACCAACGAGGGCGGTTACGGCGGCAAAGCCTCGTTCTTAAAAAACATCATCGGTCTGTGGCTCATACAGGAAACGCGCCGTCAGTGGCAGAAAGAGGGCGATTCGCTTTCCTTTGCCGAAATGGAAAAGCTTGCGCTTGCCGCACCCGCATTCCAAAGCTTTATTGACCCCGACGATGCACTGTTTGTGCCTGCGGGCAATATTCCGAAACGGATTCAGGAATACTGTCGCAAAACCGCGCAAAAAGCGCCCGAAACCAAAGGGGAAATTCTGCGCTGTATTTACGACAGCCTTGCCATGAAATACCGCTACGCCATTGCGCAAATTGAGCAGTGTACAGAAAAGCAGTACAGCACCCTGCACATTGTCGGCGGCGGTGTAAAGGATACGCTTCTGTGCCGTCTTACGGCGGACGTCTGCGGTAAGACCGTGGTTGCAGGTCCTGTGGAAGCGACTGTATACGGGAATTTGGTGTTACAGCTATTGGCAACGGGCGAAATTGATACGCTCGAAGAGGCGCGCGAAATCGTGCGGCATTCGGACAACGTACAAACCTATCTGCCGAATGTGCAAACGGATACGGAAGCGGCGTACAAAACATTTTTAGAGGTGACAAATTTATGCTGAAAGGGATTCCGAAAATTTTACCGCCCGAACTGCTGAAAACACTTTGCGAAATGGGACACGGCGATACCTTGGTGATTGCCGACGGAAATTTCCCAGCCGCATCCATGGGAAAGGATGCGAAAGTCATCCGTATGGACGGACACGGCGTACCCGAAATCTTGGATGCGGTTCTCCGACTGTTTCCGCTGGATACATACGTGGAAAAGCCTGTTTCCCTGATGGCGGTTGTCCCCGGCGATACGGTGGAAACCCCGATTTGGGATACCTATTTTGCGCTTCTGCAAACACATGACGCACGCGGTGCGCAGACTGTAAATTATACGGAACGGTTCGATTTTTACGAACGGGCAAAACAAGCCTATGCGATTATTGCCACGGGTGAACAGGCGCTGTATGCAAATGTGCTTTTGCAAAAAGGCGTTGTAACAGATTAAGAAAAGGAAGAAAAATATATGCAATACATGGAAACACGCGAAATCATGTGTGATATTTGCCACAAAATGTGGCAGCTCGGCTGGGTAGCGGCAAACGACGGCAATCTGTCCGTCAAACTGCCCGACGGCAATTTTTTGGCAACCCCCACGGGCATCAGCAAAAGCTTTATCACACCCGAAAAGTTAGTGATTATTGACAAAGACGCCAATGTGCTGGAGGCGGAAAACGGCTACCGCCCGTCCTCTGAAATTAAAATGCACCTGCGCTGTTATAAGGAGCGTGACGACGTCGGCGCGGTACTGCACGCGCATCCGCCGACTGCCACGGGCTACGCCGTTGCGCACGTACCGCTCGACCGCTACACGATGATTGAAACCGTTGCCGCCATCGGCTCGATTCCCGTCACACCCTACGGCACGCCGTCCACCTATGAAGTACCCGATGCGATTGCACCGTATTTGCAGGAACACGATGTGCTTCTGCTCGCCAACCACGGCGCGCTCACCGTCGGTTCGGACGCAATCACCGCATATTACCGTATGGAGACCTTAGAGCTGTTCGCCAAAATCAGCTTGACGGCGCATCTTTTGGGCGGTGAAAAGGAAATTTCCGAAGAAAACATTCAAAAGCTGATTGATTTGCGGAAATACTACGGCATTACGGGCAAGCACCCGGGCTATAAGCACTACCGCGAGGATTGAGTATGGGGGAAAAACCGAAAGTACCGCTCGACTGCCTGTTTCAGGGATGCTACAATCCCGCGTTTGAGGCGGAAATCCAAAAATGCAAGGATAAATGCTGGAAATACAATCAGCTGTCGCCCAATGACCGCACAGGACAGCAGGCGATTCTCGAAGAACTGATTGGAAAAATGGGCAAAGAGGCTGTTTTCACCCCGCCGTTTTGGTGTGATTACGGCTACAACATAACGGTTGGAGATTATTTTTATGCCAACCATAATTTGGTGATTCAGGACGGTGCAAAGGTCACGTTCGGCGACAATGTGTTCATCGGTCCGAACTGTTGCTTCACCACCGCCGAACATCCCACCGACCCCAAACAGCGCAAAGCAGGCTTGGAAATCGCAAAACCCGTTACCGTCGGCAGCAATGTTTGGATTGGCGCAGGCTCGTCTGTACTCGCGGGCGTAACCGTCGGCGACAACACCGTAATCGGCGCAGGGAGCGTGGTTACAAAATCCATTCCCGCAAATGTCGTAGCCGTCGGCGTGCCCTGCCGCGTCCTGCGGGAGATTACCGAAGCGGACAAAACCCGTTACCCGATATATATGGGCGATTACACGGACGAAGAATAAACCGCATTCCAACGAATAAAATACATAACCCCACACGCCGACAAAAACCTCGGCGTGTGGGGTTTGTTTGGTGCATTTAAAAAGATAATGCACAAACCGTAGGGGAGATGGGGATGCCTTCATCTGCCTGAGCAAGGGTGAATTTTGCGAAAAACGAATGACGAGGCATAATCTCGTAGGGGCGATTCACGAATCGCCCGAGCAAGGTGGGATTTTTTTGCAGACCTGCTCTGTGCCGTGGGAGATTCTTCGCTTCGCTCAGAATGACATAACGGCGTGGGTTATACGTTCTTATGTATTTACCCCACCCTAAAAAGCACCCCGAACTTTGCTTTGGCAAAATTCGGGGTGAACTGTCTATGGAAATATAACTTACACTATACCCTGCGACATCATTGCATCCGCAACCTTTAAGAAGCCTGCGATATTTGCGCCGACAACGAAGTTGTCCTCGCTGTGATAGTCCTTTGCCGCCGTAGACATATGGAAATAAATGCTTTCCATAATATCTTTCAGCTTTTCATCCACCTGGTCAAAGGTCCAAATGATGCGCGCGCTGTTCTGGCTCATCTCAAGTGCGGAGGTTGCTACGCCGCCCGCGTTTGCCGCTTTGCCGGGAGCAAACAGCACGTTATTCGCAAGGAAGTAGTTAGTCGCTTCGATGGTAGCAGGCATGTTCGCGCCTTCCGCCACAGCAATACAGCCGTTCTGCACAAGTGTTTTTGCCGCGTCCAAATCCAATTCGTTCTGCGTTGCGCAAGGCAGCGCCACGGTGCAGGGCACTTCCCAAACCTTTTTGCCTGCAATGAATTTTGCAGTCGGCTTGTATTCGGCATATTTGCTGATTCTGGCGCGTTCCTGTTCTTTTACCTTTTTCAGAATTTCAAGGTCAATGCCCTCTGCGTCATATACATACCCCGAGGAGTCGCTCGCGGTAACGACCTTTGCACCGAGCTTCTGCGCTTTTTCAATCGCGTAGATTGCCACGTTGCCCGAACCCGAAACCACTACGGTTTTCCCTTCTAAGGAATTGCCGTGATTTTTCAGCATTTCTTCGGTCAGATAGACGAGACCGTAGCCTGTAGCTTCGGTTCTTGCAAGCGAACCGCCGTAAGAAAGCCCTTTGCCTGTCAAAACGCCCTCGTGACGGCCCGTAATCTTTTTGTACTGCCCGAACAGATAGCCGATTTCTCTGCCGCCGACGCCGATGTCGCCCGCCGGCACGTCGGAGTTCGGACCGATAACCTTGTAAAGCTCCGTCATAAAGCCCTGGCAGAAACGCATAATTTCATTGTCGCTCTTGCCTTTGGGGTCAAAGTCCGCGCCGCCTTTGCCGCCGCCGATGGGAAGCCCTGTCAGGGAGTTTTTAAAAATCTGCTCAAAGCCCAAGAATTTAATGATGCTCATATTCACGGACGGGTGGAAACGAAGCCCCCCTTTATAAGGACCGATTGCACTGTTGAACTGTACGCGGTAGCCGCGGTTCACATGCACCGCACCGTTGTCATCTACCCACGGCACACGGAACACCGTCGCCTTTTCAGGCGCGACCAAACGCTCTAACAGCGCGGCCTTTTGATACTGCGGGTTGCTTTCCACTGCGGGCGCAATGGAATTGAGCACTTCTGTAAGCGCCTGACAGAATTCGGGCTGATAGTCATACCGTGTGGTGGTACGCTCTAAAACTTCACTGACATAACTCATAATATTCTCCCTTTCACGGCGTACTGCAATGTAAAAATTACGCCGAATAATTTACTGCTCTGCTATTTTACAGCACGAAAGTGAAAAATGCAAGAACGGCATGTTAAAATTTCATTTTTCTCAAAAAAATATTTTTGTATAAAATGACAAAAAGCATATAGAGTCAACGGTTTTCCAAAGAATCGAGCAGTCGAAAAACGGTGAATTTCGGTTCACCCGCGGAGACAACTTGCAAATTCGGACAAGCTAAAAACACAGAAACATGTAAAAAATAAAAAAAGAGAAAAGACCGGTTGCGGTACCGGTCTTTTCCCTAATTGAGGGGTTGCTTGAGGAGGGGGTATAAATACTCGGTTGAGAGGTTGCGGTACCTCTCTGTTGAGTACATCTATACTATAACCGCCAAATATGAACATTTTATGAACAAATCGCAAAAAAATGATAATTATTTCGTATTTTCTGCAAAAAAGCAGATTTTTTTGGCAAATGACAAACAAATGTTTGCATTTTTAGAACATTTGTGCTATGATATAGAAAACAGTTGCAGGGTAACGCGATCTTACCTGAAAACGCTGTTTTCTTACAACAGACCGAAACATCCATTCTGATTTTCGGAGGTATTTTATGAAATCTATCAACAGAACCCAGAAAAAAATTTATGAGTACTTAATGGAACGCAGTCAAAGCGGCGTTCCGCCCACGGTGCGTGAAATCGGCGCCGCAGTCGGGCTGAAATCCACATCTTCCGTGCAATCCAATCTGGACGCACTGGAACAGGCGGGCTACATTGAACGCGACCCGATGCACAAGCGCTCCATCCGTGTGACGGGCGAAGCCGAAAACGTCACCACAGTGCCCCTGCTTGGTACGGTCACGGCGGGCGTGCCTATTTTGGCGGTAGAGCAGATTGAAAGTTATTTGCCCTACAACGGGCATGTCTCGCGGGATAAGCCGCTGTTTGCCCTGCATGTGCGCGGGGACAGTATGATACAGGCGGGTATTTTAAGCGGCGATATTGTCATTGTAGAAAAAACACCCGTGGCGGAAAACGGCGAAATCGTCGTTGCCATGATTGAAGATGAAGCGACAGTCAAACGGTTTTATAAGGAAAAAGGGCATTTCCGTTTACAGCCTGAAAACGATGCTTACGAACCGATTATTGTCAACGAGGTGATTATCCTCGGCAAAGTGGTCGCTTTAATGCGGTATTATTAAGTCTTAAAAAGCGCGGCGGGCAAGTTTTTCTTGCCCGCCTATATTTGCCCTCAATCTCGTTGTCATTTGCAAAATAACTTTGATAAATGACAAAAATATTGTAGCATATTACATTGCAAAAACGCCGTATTTTGTCTAAACGCAATAGAAGCGCGTTTGAACGCAGTACTGTTTTTCAGAAAAAAGTACTGCGTTGCATGTCAGCATACAAGCAGTGATTTTCAACACACATCATTATCGGCAAAATCTCTTCTCTGCCAATACCCTGTGTTCAAAAACCCCGCTGTGAATATGCAAGATAATCACAGTCGGATATATTTAAAACTCTTTAAAAATCTTTTTTGGCAATATTAGATTCCCCCGCTCACTGATTTCCCGAATTTCAAGGCACTGATTTCCATAACGGACGAGTATGTGTAAAACCGTCCCATCTGTATCTGCAAACGGAAAAAGCCATCCTGTGCCGTCATACACAATCGGAAATACGCAAACACTGTATCCCGCGCTTGTTGCTTCAACATATCCGTTGTTCTGCGTAAGATATTTTTCTGCATATTCCTTTTTCAAATTATCTTTCTGCTCTGTGTACACAGTCTTAGCACGGTCTTCATCCGAACAGGTATACAAGACCTGTTCAATACGGCTTTCAGGCATTGACAAGCCTTGAAAATCCAATGTGCAAACAGAGCCGTCTTTATAGATAATCTGCTTTGTATTATATGTTTCTGCATTCGGATTCAAATTCTTTACAGGATTAGCATCTATATCAGATGCATATTTTTCAAAATAAGTTTGTATATCCGATTGGGCAATATCGGCAGAAAGATATATTGCCTCCGTTTCCCCGTAAGGCGGTCGAAACAAAACACATGTACCAATCACCAAATACAGAATACATATACCTGTCAGCACCCCAAAAACCGCTGCACTTTTTTTCTGCTTTCTTTTGGCTGTAATCACTGTTATTGCAACGAAGATTACACTTAAAATACCGACGGCGAAGCCTAACCCAGTTGAAAAAATTTTCAACATATATACAACCTCCTCAAATTATCTTTCCCCCTTTCTCCCACATAGGGCGGTGCATGGTTTATGGATACATTTTTATAATTTAGAGGGGCGGCAACACTTTTTGTTATCGTCCCTCTAAATAGCGATAATAATACTTGATGCTGTTATCAATAGCAGAATAAAACAATATTCATATTTCTGTTGACTTTCCCCTATTAGAATTTTGTTTTTAGCATTCTTTGATATATAAAACATCTGATAATCTGCTGGTATACTTACATTTATTCAAATCACAAGCAATCACTTCATCATTGGAAATGTTTTCAATAGTTACTGAATAAAATCCTCCGGGTTTATTAAATCCTAATCCCAAAAGCAAATTATTTTGTTTCAATCTCACATCACATCTTTTCCCTACAAGGTAATTGCCAATATCCTTAATGGATTCTTTGCTTGGAATAGGTGGTAGCTTCATTTGCTTTTTCTTATCAACAAAATCAGAAATGGTGCTAACAGAATATCCGTCTATAAATCCCAGCTTACCCTTGTCATTCATAATAATTAAATATGACTTCTGAATTGATACAAGAGCAACGCAGTGCAAACCGTTAAACTCTCGGTCTTTCAAAAAAATCCGCACCCATTTTCCAACATAAGATTCATAAGACGATATTTCCCTTTGTACGCTACAATCTTCTGCTGTTGCAGTTTTATCTCGCATAAGATAGTCTAAATCAACATCTAATATTTCGCAAAGTATCAATAACTTTTCCGTTTCGGGGTATCCTAAACCTGTTTCCCATTTTGAAACGGACTGTCTTGTTACATTGCACTTTTCAGCCAACTCTTCCTGCGACAATCCCTTTGATTTTCGCAAACTCTGTAATTTATCAGCAAACACCATTTGTATGCCCTCCTTATTTTTGATGGTTTTATTTTAACCTATACTCTTTATTATACCACCAATTTTGTCGTGCTTTTTCGCAACTTGAAGTTGCGATACCACTTTTACTCTATGTAATGCTTTTCTATACAGAAAATATTTAATCTCTTACGGGGTTAATTCTTCGTATCTTACTATGGAGAGGTCTATTTATGTACGTCAATTCAATCTTTCAAAAAAGAAATGCCATATATTTTGAGTGAATGAAAGAATGAGAGGGATTCCGTAGCAGTCGGCATTCGTGGGAATGTGTATAACTGGCTGTCTTATGGAATTGTGGGTAACTCTGTTTGCAGGATGTGGGAAAGCTGCACTCTAGCTTTTCCATATGCTGTGAACAGAGTTATCCATGATTCCATAGCCTGTTATGCACATTTCCACAATGCTTGTCTTTTGGTCTTTTGTTTCTTTTGTTCGGAATAGTGTGGTGCTGGCGGTCTATCTCTTGTTTTCGGTTACTTGCTTCTTTACCATATATGAGCATTAAACTACGGAATATTTTATCCTTACCATTCAAAGTAAAGGTCTGTTTCTTTATGGATGGTTCTTCCACTAAAAACAACTGTTTTTGCGTGTTCATATCTTTTATTTCAAATACATCATCCGTTCTTATAATTCTAGAAGAATGATAGTCTCTTTCTATCCCTACTTCTCCAAAGTTCGTATAATCGTATTCATAAAATATCTCGTTTCCGTATAGGACATCCTTGACGCGATTGTATTCGTCATAATTCTTATAAATACACTGCGCATTTCCAAACACAATAGAGGACGCTAATCCACTATCTGTATAGCTGTAATCAGCAAATAAATTATCCCCTACATAAGAAGTCTCAACATTATTTCTCGCATCATAATCAAAGCGATATGTTGTGTTTTCAGAAGATATTTGATTTAAGTGTCCATGCTCATACGAATAAACCGATGCAATATTGGAATCTGATGCAAACAGTGCTTCATCAGACAGTATACCTATACTTTGATCTGTATTTACAGAAAAATCCGCTTCCGTAACTAATGACGCTCCGAAAATGCAAAAAATATTTAAACAAACAATCACAATTAGACAAACTGAAATTATTTTTTTCATATGTAAACTCCCTGTCAAACTCCATCAACCGATATAAAAACCACTCCCGCATATGCGTTTTAATACATTGAACTCACCCCCTTAGCATAACAATTCCTTCAATATTGTAATGATTTGTCACCATTATTATATATATAAAAATGTGCTACGTCAACAAATTTTTTGCATAACAGCATTATTTTTGTGTTTATATTGACGTTTTTTGTTTTTTATGTAAAATAATAAATCTGTAATTCGGGCACATAAAGCCCCCCTTATATTTTGCTGAAGCAAAATATAAGGGGGGCGATTAATCAGCTCATTCCGCCGACATCATTTTAATGTAGCGCTTAAAGAATTTCAGCGCGTCGCCCATACAGGCAATCGGAATCCGTTCATCTGTGCCGTGCGTGGTCAGGAGCAATTTCGTATCCATCACAAACGGCGCGAAACGGTAAATACAGTCGCATACTTCTTCGTAATGATATGCATCCGTGCCGCCCATCACAAGGTACGGCGCGACAATCATATCGCGGTCGGTACGGTTGCAAAGCGATTCGAGAATCTTGAAAGAACGGCTGTCGGTCGGAGATACCTTGGAAGCCTCTTTGCCTTTTAAGTATTCGACCTCGATATTTTTATTGCGGGACACCTTGCGGATATGCGCTTCCACATCCCGGATTGTCACGCCCGGCATCATACGGAAATTCACGGTGACGGACGCTTTCTGCGGCAGTACGTTTGCCGCAGGGCTACCCTCCGCCATTGTAACTGCCGTTGTGGTGCGAATCAGAGACGCGGCGGGCGGGATTTTCTTCATCACAGCGGTAATCAGCGGCTTTAACAGCCACAGGTTACACGCCACAATTCGTGCGGGGTAGCTTGTATTCTTCCCGATTTTCGTAAACAAATCGTAGACAAATGCGGGCATCGTCGCTTTAAACTGATGACCCTCAATATCCTTTATCACGTTCGCCATCGCGCCGAGTGCGGTGTGTTCGGGCGGCTGTGAGGAATGCCCGCCTTTGGCGGAAAGCGAAACGCGGTAATCGGCATAGCCCTTTTCGGCAATGCCCACACCCGCAAGCTTTTTGTTGAGGATACTGCCGACCTTTAAATCCAGCACCGCGCCGCCCTCGTCAATCACGCTGTCGAGATGCACACCGCGTGCTTTTAAGGTATCGGCAATCGCGCCCGCGCCCGAGGTTTTGGCGGCGACGATTTCTTCGTCGTGCCCGAAGCAAAGGTAGACCGTGCGCTCGGGCCAAAATCCCTCAGAAAGCAAGGTTTCCACGCTTTCGAGTACGGCAATCAGGTGGTTCTTCATATCGAGCGCACCGCGCCCCCAAATGAATTCCCCGTCGTCCACACCGTCAAAGGCGGGATGCGTCCAGTCATCTTCCGTGCCTGCGGCAACGGGTACAACGTCCTGATGCCCCAAAAGTGCAATCGGTTCAAGTTCGGGCTTTGTGCCCTCCCAAGTGAACAGCAGACTTGCCAGCGAAATTTCCTCGCACCGAAGGTTTTCGTGCACCAGCGGGAAACGCTCGCGGAACAGGTCATGGAGTTTCCTGAACTCGCCCCAGTCCACTTTGTCCGTATCCACATTGGAAATGGTTTTGATTTTAATGGCGTCGCTCAAGTCTTTGCGGTATTTCTCCACATCCACTTTTTCGTCCTCAAGCGGTGCACAGTCGGCTTGCGCAGGCGTCCAAAATGCGGCGCGCACAAGCGTAATCAGAATAAATGCGCCGAGAAGCCCCAGAACCGTCCAAAGAACCCACATACCAAATTCCCCTTTTCTCTTTTTTGATTAACCATAGTGCACGTGTGCAAATGCGTGCGCTACGGTTAGGTATTTTTATCTACCTGATGAAACACCTTTAAATTCCCCTGCTTTTGATGGCGGCGGGCAAGCTCCGCTTTTACCTCATCGGGGGTAATGCCCTCATTCGCCATCATCACGACCAGGTGAAAAAGCAAATCGGAAATTTCACCGACGGTGTCCGCTTTCACACCGTTTTTCGCGGCGATAATCGTTTCGGCGCTCTCCTCGCCGACCTTTTTGAGAATTTTATCCAAGCCCTGCTCGAACAAATAGCAGGTGTAAGACCCCGCCTGCGGATTTGCGCGGCGTTCCTCTGCCACGGCATACAATTCATCTAATACGTCGTTCATTCTTCTACCTCCAAAATCGTGTTAAAGAAACAGCTTTTACTGCCCGTGTGGCAGGCAGGACCTGTCTGTATGACCTCGACAAGCAGTGTATCGTCATCGCAGTCGCCTTTTAAGGAAACGACCTTTTGCTTATGCCCCGAGGTTTCGCCTTTGTTCCAAAGCTTTTGCCGCGAACGGCTGAAAAACCAGGTGTAACCTGTTTCCAAAGTCTTTTCAAGGGACTCGCGGTTCATATAGGCAAGCATCAGCACCTCGCCTGTACCGTGTTCCTGCACAATTGCGGGAATCAACTCGGATTTCACGAAAAATTTTTCTAAATGCATACCGTTCCCTCACTTTTTGCAAAGCGCAACCGCTTCTTTTAAATCAAGTGTGCCTTTATAAATCGAACGTCCGCAAATTGCGCCGTACAGACCCGCATCTTTGAGCGTGCGGATATCCTCTATATCCTTTATGCCGCCGCTTGCGACAATTTGGCAGGAAACCGCGTCATTTAAAGCGCAAAGCTGTTCGGTATTCGGTCCCGACAGCATACCGTCGCGGTCTATGTCGGTGAAAATCACCGTGCGCACCCCCGCCTGCTCCATTTCCTTGGCAAGCGTAATGTAATGCACGGAACCCGTTTCGCACCAGCCCTCGGTCGCCACCATTTCGCGGCGCGCATCGACGCCGACTGCGATTTTATCGCCGAATGCCCGGCACGCCTCGCGCACCAACTGCGGATTTTTCACCGCCGCCGAGCCGAGTATCACGCGGGAAATACCGTTATCTAAATAAAATTCCACATCCGCCATGGTGCGTATGCCGCCGCCGACCTCGACCTTCAGCCCCGACTGCGCCGCCACCTCTAAAAAGATGTGCGAATTTTTGCGTTCGCCCGCGCACGCACCGTTTAAGTCTACCATATGAATCCATTCTGCGCCTGCCGCTTTGAATGCGGCGGCAGTGTCAAGGTAGCTTTCCGCAACCTTTTCGGCAGAATCCATATCGCCTCTAAACAGACGCACACAGGTTTCGTTTTTAATATCAATCGCGGGAAAAATCAGCATATCAATCTAACATTCCTTTCGTGGAAAGCGTTTGTCCGTCCGTGGTTTTCGTGCAGGCCATTTGTAATGCGTGTGCCGCCGCCTTGAAAATCGCCTCTAAAATATGATGGGAATTTTCGCCGTAGGGCGCACGCAGGTGCAGGGTGATGCCCGCCGCTGTACTGAAAGCGCGGAAAAATTCTTTTGCCATACAGGTGTCAAATGTACCGACGCGCTCTTCGGGAAGCTCTGCCTGAAACACCAAAAACGGTCTGCCGCTGATATCCGCCGCGCAAAAGCCGAGCGCCTCATCCATCGGCACAAAAAAACTGCCGTAACGCGCAATGCCCGATTTGTCGCCGAGGGCTTGTGCAAACGCTTTCCCTAAAACAATACCCGTATCTTCCACAGTATGGTGGCAGTCTACCTGCAAATCGCCTTTACAGGTAAGCTGTAAGCCGAAGCCGCCGTGTACGGCAAACGCCGTCAGCATATGGTCAAAAAAGCCAATACCTGTTTCTGCCGATACCGCGCCGCCGTCCAAATTCAGCTCTGCGGAAATATCGGTTTCTTTCGAGGTACGCTTTACAGTTGCTGTTCTCATCGGGATGCCCCTTTCAAATAATCTTCTAAATGCTCCAAAACCGCCTCGTTCTCATAATTGCGCCCTGCCGTAATACGAAGGCAGTCGCCCATACACCGCACAATCACGCCTTTTTCTTTTAAATATGCAAATATCGCTTTCGATTCTGCACTTTGCACATACACAAAATTCGTATCGGGCTTAACGGGTGCAAGATGTTCGGGATATGCATTTGCCAGCTTCAAAAGCGCTTTGTATAAATCGTCACGCGACTCTAAAATCCGCTGAATACTCGTGCGGATATAGTCGGGATGCGAGAAAATCACCGCGCCTACGGTTTGCGTTAAGGTGTTGACATTGTAGGGGGATTTCACCGCCTGCAGCACGTCAATCAACCGCTTTTGCCCGACGGCAAAGCCCAAACGCACCGCCGCCATACCAATCGCTTTCGAGCAGGTTTTTAAAATCAAAAGATTATCGTAATCGGAAAATTCCGAAAGCAGACTTTCGTCTGTAAAATCCATATAGGCTTCATCAAGCACCACAAGCGACTGCACCGAGGTAATCAGCCGCCGCACCTCTGCGCGGTTCAAAACAACCGAGGTCGGGTTGCAGGGATTGGAAAACACAATCATACGCGCATTTTCGCGGTTGGCGGTTTCGATGACGCGGTCAACGTCAATCGTAAAATCGCTGTTTTTCGGCACAACCGTATTTTTGCACTCGACAATCGAGGTATAAAACGAATACATCGAAAAATCGCGGTCTAAAGTAACTACTGTGTCGCCCTTTTGCAAAAACGCGTTCATCACAACGGAAATCACTTCATCGGAGCCGTTGCCCGCCATCACGCATTCCGTCGGCACGCCGTAAAATGCGGCGAAGCCCTCGCGGACTTCCGCTGCGAACGGGTCGGGGTAGCGGTTAAAATGCGTGCTTTGCAGTTCTTCAGAGAGCTCCTGCTTCATCTCTTTTGACAGGGTAATAAACGATTCGTTTGCATCCAAGCGAATCGGGTACTGCCCTGTAATGGGGTCATACGGTTTTAAATTTTGTACTTTTTCATTTAACGGGAACATAAATTCAGGTACTTCCTTTATAAACTGACTGCTGTAGGGGTCTCCGACCTCGGCGACCCGCGGGCGAACGCAGTTCGCCCCTACGCGGTTGGCTTATCACATTTTTATTCAAATCTAACCTTCACGGAATTGGCGTGCGCGGTCAAGCCTTCGGTGTCGGCAAGCTTCACGATGTCGTCCTTTGCCTCGCGCAGAGCATCTTCGGTGTAGTAAATAAAGCTGGACTTCTTTACGAAGCTGTCCACCGACAGCGGAGAGAAGAAACGCGCCGTACCGCCCGTGGGCAGGACGTGGTTCGGCCCCGCAAAATAATCGCCCAGCGGTTCGGGTGCGAAATGCCCCAAAAATACACTGCCCGCGTTATCGACTCTGCCGATGTATTCCATCGGATTTTTCACAGCCATTTCCAAATGCTCAGGCGCCAATTCGTTCGCAAAATCCACCGCTTCGTCTAAGGTACTGCAAACAATAATCGCACCGAAATCGTCTAAAGACTGACGGATAATTTCACGGCGGGAAAGCGTCTTCATCTGCCGTTCCAATTCTTCTGCGGTTTTGTTTGCAAGCTCGGCGCTCGTCGTCAGCAAAATGGCGCTTGCCAATTTGTCGTGTTCCGCCTGGCTCATCAAATCCGCCGCCAAGAATTTCGGGTCTGCCGATTCGTCCGCGACAATCAGAATTTCGGAAGGACCTGCAATCATATCGATATCCACCGTGCCAAACAGCAGTTTTTTTGCCGTAGCGACAAAGATATTGCCCGGACCTACGATTTTATCGACCCGCGGCACGGTTTCGGTGCCGTAGGCAAGTGCGGCAACCGCCTGCGCGCCGCCCATTAAAAACACTCTGTCTACGCCCGCAATTTTTGCCGCCGCCAAAATATCGGGATTGGCGGTACCGTCTTTTCCGGGGGGCGTGACCATAATAATCTCTTCCACGCCCGCGATTTTGGCAGGAATCGCATTCATCAAAACGCTGGACGGATACGCCGCCGTACCGCCGGGGACGTAAATGCCCACACGCCGAAGACCGCGGATGCGCTGACCCAAAATCACGCCGTTTTCTTTGGCGTCCAGCCAGCTTTGCTGTTTTTGGCGTGCATGGAAATCGCGGATATTGTCCGCCGCCTTATAAAGTGCATACACAAATTCGCTGTCGCACTGCGTAAGGCTTGCATCCAGCACCTCGCGCGGGACTTCCGCGTTTTCGGGCACAGAGCCGTCAAATTTCATCGTATATTCGCGCACCGCGGTATCGCCGTATTCTTTGACCTTCGCGAGAATCTCCTGCACAGCCGCCGTTACGGTGCGGTCAATCTCGCCGCTTCGCGCCTTTAACTGCGCCAACAATTTTCGTTCGGCTTTGCCGTCCGCTTTTGCAATTTGAATCATATGTCTGCCTCCTGTTTTGCCGTTTCAATTTTCGTAAGGAACTCGTCAATTTCTGCGCGGCGCAGCTTCATACCTGCCGTATTCACAATTACACGTGCCGAAATCGGCATAATTTTTTCGTAAACCTCTAAGCCGTTTTCCTTTAAGGTTGTACCTGTTTCGACAATATCGACAATCGCATCGGACAGCTCCAAAAGGGGTGCCAATTCCACAGAGCCTTCGATTTTAACGATTTTTACGTCCATACCCTTTCCCTCGAAAAAGGCTTTCGTGACATTCGGGTATTTCGTAGCAATGCGCTTGGCGTTATAGCCGCTGTAAAAATCCTCACCCGCTTTGCCCGCCAAGCAGAAATGGCATTTGCCGAAGCCTAAATCGCAGACCTCGTAAAAGCTTTTGCCGTTTTCGACAATCGTATCCTTACCGACCACACCGATATCGCAAACACCGTGCTCAACATAGGTAATCACATCCGCCGCTTTGGCGAGGACAACCTCGTAATCGCCGACGGGCAGAATCAGCCGTCTGCCTTTGTTAATAAGTTCGGTGCAGTCCAGTCCCATTTTCTGAAACAGTGTGACCGTCTGTTTTTCCAATCTGCCTTTGGTTAAGGCGATACGCAATTTTCTCATAACTCTATCTCCTTTGCGCCCGCTTCGCCGATGACCAAAATACGGGGAATTCCGTTCTCTTTTGCATACTGCTTTGCGCTTTCCAAATCCGCACAAACGCTGTGTTCGCACGCCGTACCCGCCGCCGTCATACGGCTTTGCCGACGGAGTGCCTCGGTTTCGTACCCGTCCTCACCGAATACCAAAATCTGCGGCGCGGTCTTTTCACGCACCTCGCCGCGGGAAAGCATCGCGCGTGCCAAATCGTCAATGTGCAGACCGAAGCCTGTCGCGGGCAAATCCGCACCGAATTCCCGAATCAGCGAATCATACCGACCGCCCGAAAGCACCGTCACGCCGCTGCCCGCGGTATAGCCGCGAAACACAAGACCCGTATAATAATTACTGCGGTGCACCAGGCTTAAATCAATGATGATATTTTCGGAAAGCCCCGCTTTTTCGAGCCGTTCATAAATCGTGCGCAAGTAGGAGAGCGCCTCTCCTGCCTGTGCGCTTTCTGTCACCGCCGCCGCTTTTTCGAGTACCTCTGTGCCGCCGAACATACGCGGCAGATTGCGGAGCGCTTCGGTGATGGGGGTCTGCCCCAATCCGTCTAAAATGTTGCCGAGCGCGACATAATTTTTACTTTCCATACAGTCGTAAATTTCCGCCGTCACTTCCGCAGGGCATTCGAGTGAAGCGCACAGGGCCTTAAAATAGCCCGCATGCCCGATTTCGATTTTAGAGTCTGGCGCACCGCAGGTTTCCAGCGCCTGCACCGCCATGGTGAGAATTTCCAAATCCGCACGCAAGCCCGACGCACCGATTAACTCTACACCGCTTTGCGCACATTCGTCACTGTGTCCCGAAAGGCGCGGCTGGCGCGTAAACACATTTTGATTGTAATAAAGCCGAATCGGCAAAGACGCCCCCTGCAGCCGTGTTGCCGCCACGCGCGCAATCGGCAGTGTCGAATCGGGACGCAGTACCAATAACCGCCCGTAGGCATCGGTCATAGAGTACATCGCTTCGGGCAGTGCGCCTGCGCTTTCGCGGTTGAACACGTCAAAAAATTCAAAGGTGGGCGTAATAATGCGCCGATAGCCATGCGCCTTAAACAAATCGGAAAGGCGGCGCTCCACCGTGCGGCGTGCGTCGCTTTCTTCAAATAAATAATCTCTGGTGCCCTCGGGGGTAAGCTTTGCGTAGTTTTTCATGGAGTGTAAAGTCCTTTCTGAAGGAGAAATGTATATAAAATATGTAAATGCTTTGTCATTCTGAGCAAAGCGAAGAATCTCACACAGCACACGGTAAATTTCGTGCCCGTGTAGGGAACAACCTCTGTGTTGTTCCGAAATTTTCAGCAGATTTCATGGGCGCGCAATGCACGCCCCTACGGTCGGTGCGAATTTACGCGGGCGAACACAGTTCGCCCCTACGGTTTCGTGTGTTGCCGTTGGGTTTTCGTGACATACAACCTTGATCGGGTCGTCGGGACGCCGACCCCTACGGGTTTGTGCTTCGCCGTCAAATTGCGCGGAAATCTAATTTTGCTCGGGCGATTCGTGAATCGCCCCTACACGGTCGGTGTGTCACCGTTGGTTCGTGCAAATTTTGCGGGCGGATGAAGACATTCGCCCCTACGGGTTTGCGCTTTGCCGAGCCGTTGCATACCGTCCCCGCTTGCGAACGCGCCTCCCGTTTTCGCTTTAGCGTGCTACTATGATAACACGATAAAGTAATCCCGTCAAGTGTTTTACAAAGGATTCGGAATTTTACACAGAAAACTGTCCGAAATCGTCACGCTTTTGCAAAGAATCGGTATCCACCAGATACCTTGTCGGCTTTTGCGGGTCGAAATACACCCGAACCGATGTCCCGACCAGCGACTGCGAAAGCGGTGCATACACATAACGGCTTTTTAAGCGTTTGCCCGCAAGCGCAGGCACTGCGCCCGTTTCGCAGAACAGATAATACGGCGTTCTGCCGTTGACGGTTACATTTTCCGCACATGCCACCGCCGTAATACGCGCTGTGACGGCATCGCCGTTTTCTTTCAGCCGCCGTTTGCCGCCGACACGCCAAGCATAAATGCCTAAGCCGCCTGCGCCGAACAGGAAAAATCCACTGCCGATACTCAAAAATATTGTACCGCCGAGATAGGTTTTATTGCGTGCCTGATGCGGTGCGTCGGGCGCATAATACATCGTGTACGCATCCCCCGCGCGCATAGAAGCCGAATAGCTGTTTAACCGCACCCTGTATTCCTTACCGTCCACGGTATAACGGACAATCGGGTGCTGACTGCCCTCGGAGTCCGAGACAAATTCGGCAATTTCGCCCTGCACGGTTTGTGCGGTTTTATAAAACGCAATATCCGAGCGCAGCCAAATACCGCCGATAACGGTAAACAGCAGTCCGCCGAGGGCAAAGCTGACAAATAAAATCAGCAAAATGCGCCGAAAGCTTTTACTGCCGGGGGCAGGCCCGTTTATAGAAGAAGTTCTTGTTCTGTGACGCATATTTTTCACCCAAACAGAGAAATCTGCGCGGTTTTCGGCATATCGCCGAACGCGCCGCACGCATCGAGCAGTTCCACGGTGCTTTTGCCTGCCTTGGCACGGCGCGCAAAATCGTCCACCGAGAGGAATGTTCCCTCGCCGTCATCCCGCGCCGCCGCAAGCTGAACCGCCGCATTGTCGCCGATGCCCGAAAGTGCCGAGAAGGGCAGACGGATTTTGCCGTCCTCAATGGTATATGCCGTCGCTTTGGATTTGTAAATATCCACGCCCAAAAGCTCCACCCCGCGCGCCATCATCTCGTTCACAACCTGCATGGCGGTGAATTGCTCTTTTTCCTTGGCGGTGGCGGATTTATCCTTGATTTTACTCTGCAAAAGCTCCAACCGCGTACGCACTGCCGTATGCCCTTTTACAACGGTTTCCGCGTCTAAATCGCCGCCGCGCACGGTCAGAAACGCCGTGTAATACTCCAGCGGACGGTAAATTTTATACCATCCCAAACGCAGTGCCGCGATAACATACGCCGCCGCGTGCGCTTTCGGGAACATGTATTTGATTTTACGGCAGGATTCCATATACCATTCAGGCACATTGCAGGCGCGCATCGCTTCTTCCGCGCCGTCAGGGAATCCGAACTTTGCCACAATGCCCTTACGCGTTTTTTCCATAATTTGGAAAGCAAGGCTCGAATCCAGCCCTTTGTGCATCAGGTAAGTCATAATGCTGTCACGCGTACCGATAACCTGGGAAATTTCGCACGTACCGTTCTTAATCAGTTCCTGTGCGTTGCCCGTCCAAACGTCCGTGCCGTGCGACAGACCCGAAATCTGCAGCAGGTCGGAGAAAGTTTTCGGCTGTGCTTCCAAAAGCATTTGGCAAACGAAGGACGTACCCATTTCGGGGATAGACAGCGTACCCGTTTTCCACTGAATGTCCTCTTCCGTCACGCCCAGCGGCTCGGGGCTTGTGCAAAGACGGATAATCTTCGGGTCACAGACGTCCACATCCATCACGTTGATACCCGTCATATCCTCTAAATGCTTATAGAGCGTCGGCACATCGTGCCCGAGAATATCCAACTTCAAAATCGTATCGTGCAAGGAATGGAAATCGAAGTGCGTGGTTTCCATATCGCTCGTGGTATCGTCCGCAGGATATTGCACAGGTGTAAAGTCGTTGACCTCAAAGTCATTCGGCACAACGACCATGCCGCCGGGGTGCTGACCCGTGGTACGCTTGACGCCCGTACAGCCGTCCGTTAAGCGTTGTTCCTCAGCGCGGTTCACGTGCACACCGCGTTCTTCCAAATAATTTTTCACATAGCCGTATGCCGTTTTGTCCGCCACGGTGGCAATCGTGCCCGCCTTGAAAACGTGGGACGAACCGAACAGCTCTTCCGTATAACGGTGCGCCTTGCCCTGATATTCGCCCGAGAAATTCAAGTCAATATCGGGTGCTTTGTCGCCGTGGAAGCCGAGAAAGGTCTCGAACGGAATTTCGTGCCCGTCGCGTATGAGCGGCGTGCCGCAGTGGGGGCAGTCTTTTTTCGGCATATCAAAGCCCGAACCGTATTCGTTTTTCAGATAAAATTCAGAATACTTACAATTCGGACAGCGGTAGTGGGGCGCAAGCGGATTGACCTCGGAAATACCCGCCATGGTCGCCACAAAGGACGAACCAACCGACCCTCGCGAACCGACATGGTAGCCGTGATCCTCGGAATCCCAAACCAATTTTTGTGCGATAATATACAAAACCGCGAATCCGTGTTTGATAATGGATTCCAACTCACGGTTCAGGCGCGTGGATACGATTTCGGGAATTTCACCGTTGAATTCATACCAATCCTTTGCCTTCGCCCAGCAGATTTCACGCAATTGTTCTTCAGACCCGGGGATGGACGGCTGATACGTGCCGTCGGGGAACGGACGCATCACCTCGACCATATCGGCAATTTTGTTCGGATTGGTAATGACGATTTCCCGCGCCGTCTCCTCGCCGAGATACTGAAATTCCGCCAGCATTTCTTCCGTTGTGCGGAAATACAGCGGGGCTTGCTTGTCCGCGTCGGAGAAGCCCTGTGCCGCCATTAAAATGGCGCGGTATTTTGCATCCTCAGGGTCAATGAAATGCACGTCGCAGGTCGCGACCACGGGCTTGCCGAGCTTATCCCCAATCGCAATAATCTTGCGGTTAATGTTTTCAATATCCGCTTCACAGGTGATTTTGTCAAACTCTTTGTTCTTTTCGGGATTCTTCGCATTCGGGTCGGAATGCGCCGCAATCATGAAGCGGTTGTTGCCCGTCGGCTGAATTTCCAGGTAATCATAGAAATTGGCAATTTCCATAATCTCCTGTTCGGGGCGCTCCTCTAAGATGGCGCGGTACAATTCGCCCGCTTCGCACGCAGACCCGATAATCAGACCCTCGCGGTATTTCATCAGCTCCGACTTCGGGGTACGCGGGCGCTTATAGTAATAGTTGATATTGGACATGGAAATCAGCTTGTAAAGATTTTTCAGGCCCGTTAAATTCTTCACCAAAATGATTTGATGGTAAGAGCGCAGTTCCTTATAGGTTTTGTCGGGTTCTTTGAGGTCGTCCACAAAGTATGCCTCTACGCCATAAATCACCTTGATTTTGCCTTTGGCGGCATTCATAGCGTCGGGATAGCCCTGCGCACAGCCGTGATCGGTGATGGCAATCGCCTTATGCCCCCAGCGAATGGCGCGCTCCACCAGCTTTTTAGCGGGGGTCATGCCGTCCATTTGCGACATGTTGGTATGCAAATGCAGTTCCACGCGCTTTTCGGGCGCATTGTCCTCTTTCTCGATTTTTTCCACGGTGCTTATGGCACGCGGTTCAATGATATAATCCCGTTTAAACGTGTCGAACTTTACATTGCCGTACATCAGCACGTGTACGCCGTTTTTCAGATGCTCCAAAAGCTCGTCGCTCTGTTCGATTTTGACAATCATGGAAGCCATGAAAGAATATGTATCATCCGTAATATAAAAATTGATGATTTTATGCTTACCTTTTTTGCTGGTGCGTTCTTCAAAACAGAAAATACGTCCCCAAACCGTCACGGGAACCTCGTCCTGCTCCTCGGGCAGTTCAATATCCGCAATCCGAATCGGGTCGCGGCGGATGATGTTGCCGTAAATCGGCTTTACGCTTTCCAGATAATAGGGAATACCCTCTTTTACGATATGCTCTTTCGGTATTTCGTCACTGCCCGCAGTCACCGCCGACTTTTGCTTGACCGCCCCTGCCCCGTGCTGTTGTGTAATACGCTCGGCGGCACGGCGTGCTTCGTCTGCCTTGTCAATTTCAAACTGCACAGACTGCATTTCTTTCTCAAAGTCGATTTCCAATTCCGAAAATTCCACAGAAAATGCTGTGTCGAAACGGTCACGGATGACATTTTCAAGCACCCGCGCACAGTTTGCACCGTCCAAAATGGCTTTGCCGCCGTGCTGTAAGGTGACGGTAATCTGATTTTCATGAAAATCCCATTCGCTGTCGTCTAAAAATCCGTTTGCAACCGCGACCTGTTTTTTGAGGCACAGCACAAGCTCCGAAACATATTTTGCCGTCAGCAGTTCTGCGGAAAATTTCGGGCGCAGTTCCACCTGCACCGTGCCGAGATAGCCCGACAGCACTGCACAGACCGCGTCGAGCGTGCGTGCAGACACCAAGCGGTCAAACCGCACCGTTAGGATTAACACGCGGGTTTCTGTATGATTTTCCACACCCTCCACCGACGCCGTGCCCAGCACGGCATCGTAAGCGGAAAGCATCGGTTTGCATTCTTCAAACAGGTCGTAAAATTTGGTCATTTTGTTCTCACTTTAAATTCATTGTATGTTGTAGGGACGGACGTCCCGTCCGTCCGCGGGTCGTCGGGACGCCAACCCCTACGGTTACAGTTTCTCAATCTCCGCAAGCAGGGCGTCTACGATTTCGTTTTCGGGGACTTTCTTTAAAATTTCTCCGTGACGGAACAGAAGTCCGCAGCCGTCGCCGCCTGCAATGCCGATGTCGGCTTCCTTCGCTTCGCCCGGGCCGTTGACGATACAGCCCATTACCGCAACGGTAATCGGTTTTTTGCAGGTTGCAAGTCGGCTCTCCACCTCGTTTGCAAGCGCAATCAAATCAATTTTGGTTCTGCCGCAGGTCGGGCAGGAAACAATTTGCGGACAGTCGGTTTTCAGCCCCACCGCTTTAAGAATATCAAACCCCGCCGCAATTTCCTTCACGGGGTCGGCAGTCATAGACACGCGAATCGTATCGCCGATACCGTCCAACAGCAATGCGCCGACACCCGCCGCAGATTTTACAAGCGCCATACGCTCCGTGCCCGCTTCCGTCACGCCCAAATGCAGCGGGTAATCGCACAGCTCCGCGATTTTGCGGTACGCCGCGACCATTCTTTGCACATTCGAGGATTTGATGGAAATGACAATATCCCGAAAATCGAATTTTTCGAGCAGTGCCGCGTGGTGAAGCGCGCTTTCGCACAGCGCGTCGGGCGTGGGGGAGCCGTATTTTGCGAGCAGCTCTTTCTCGAGCGACCCCGAATTTACACCGATACGAATCGGTACATTATGTAAGCGGCAAGCATCCGCGACGGCTTTCACACGGTCGTCCGACCCGATGTTGCCGGGGTTGATACGGATTTTATCCACCCCCGCCGCCACACTCTCCAAAGCGCATTTATAGTCAAAATGAATATCCGCCACCACGGGGATAGATACCGCCTCTTTCACGGCGGCAAGCGTTTTGACCGCTTCCGTATTCGGCACGGTCAGGCGTACGATTTCGCACCCTGCCGCCTCCAGCGCCTTTGCCTGACGGACGTTGCCCGCAACATCCTCGGCGGGGACGTTGAGCATCGACTGCACGCTGATTTTCGCACCGCCACCGATGGCGAGTCCCCCCGCTTTGACCTGACGGGATTTTCTTCTTTCTATCATACTATCACCTATTTTTTGCTGTATAAAGTAGGGGGCGACGACCTCGGCGCCCCGACGAAGTCAGATGAGATTTCGCGGCGGGGGCAAGCCCCCGCCCTACCGAGAATCAAATTCACCCTGTGCCGTGTGAGATTCTTCGCCTACGGCTCAGAATGACAAATTTTGCAAAGCACGTAGGGGCGAACTGCGTTCGCCCGAATGCGGACAGCGTGCCCGGGCTGTCCCTACGGTATGCAAAACGACCATCCACCGTAGGGGCGTGCACCGCGCGCCCGTAAAATCCGATAAAACTTTCAGAACAAACAGAGGTTGTTCCCTACAAATGTTAAATTCACCTTGTGCTATATGAGCAAACTCCCTCAGTCACGGCTTCGCCGTGCCAGCTCCCTCGGTGAGGGAGCGATAAGCGGTTTTTTGATTTTAAGCCCCGCGTGCAATACGCAGTATATCGTTAAAGGTTACAACCACCATCAGGAGCATCAAAAGCGCCAAACCTGCGGCGTGAACATAGCCCTCGTATTTCGGATTCATCGGCTTTCTGCGTACAGCCTCAATCACCAAAAACAGGAACCGTCCGCCGTCAAGCGCAGGCAGCGGCAGAAGATTTGCAATCCCGACGTTAATCGTAATAAACGCCATAATGGTCAGCAGATTTTCAAGGCTCCCCGTGCTTGCCGCCTCGGCGGTTACATCGGCAATAATATCCATGGTGCCGACGGGTCCTGCCAATTCCGACATGCCGTACCGACCCGTAACCAAATCAAACAAGCTCAGCCACACCATGCGCGCGGTAGACGCAGACTGTGTAAACGAATTTTTCAACACATTGAAGAACGTCGGCGTTTCCCCGATAATAACAAAATCATAGCGAATCAATGTGACGCCGTTGTAATCCTCGGTAGCAAAATGCACATCGTCGAGCGCCACCTTTTCGCCGTTGCGCTCAACCACAAAATCCAAAACGCCGTCACGGCTGCGGCTCATTAAAAAGCCGATGTCTTTTTCCGACCAAACACGGTGTCCCTCAATTTCCACAAAACGGTCACCCGCCTGCAAGCCGTACTGCGTACTGACCGCATCGGGATAAAAATCTTTAATGGTGTTCGTACCGATTAAATCCGTAGAGGTAGAAAGCAAAACCGCCATGATAATCAGTCCCAACAGAAGATTCATCGCCGCGCCGGCGACCACAATAAACATCTTTTTCGGTACGGATTTATTGCCGAAAGCACGTGCGTCCTCGCTGTCGCTGTCCTCGCCCTCCATGGCACAAAAACCGCCGATGGGAAACAGACGCAGGGCATACAGCGTTTCGCCCTTTTTCTTTTTAAACAGCGCAGGTCCCATGCCGAGTGCAAATTCATTGACCTTCACACCGCACAGCTTTGCGGCAAGAAAATGCCCGCACTCGTGAATCATGATAATGATACCGAAAAACAGGAGCGCAACGGCAACCGTCCAAACCTTACTCCAAACGGCAGATGCAGAAATACTCAGTAAAATGGTACTCACCTCTTACATGGCGCGGACGGCTTCCCGTGCAAAGCGGTCCGTTTCCAAAATATCCTCTAATGTATATGCCGCTTTTTGCGGCGCACATGCAAGCACCTGTTCCACACGGTCGGCAATCTCCAAAAAGCCGATTTCGCCGCGGCGGAACATCGCGTTTGCCTCTTCATTGGCGGAGTTGACCGCCGCAGGCAGAAGCCCCCCTTTATTTATGGCGGTTCTGCACAGATTTATGCATCGGAATGTATCATAATCGGGTTCAAAAAAGGTTAGTTTACCGATTTGCGCTAAGCTGAGCTTCCCGACAGGCGATTCAAACCGCTCGGGGTGAGTCAGTGCATACTGAATCGGAATCCGCATATCGGGCAGTCCCATCTGTGCGATGACGGAGTTGTCGGCATATTCCACAGCCGAATGCACAATGCTTTCACGGTGCACCACGATTTCCACATCGTCGGGCGCGATGGAAAATAGCCACACCGCCTCAATCAATTCCAAGCCTTTATTCATCATGGTAGCAGAATCCACGGTGATTTTTGCGCCCATCTCCCAATTCGGATGCTTGAGCGCGTCACGCACCGTGACCTTTTCCAATTCCGCGCGGGTTTTGCCGAAAAACGGCCCGCCGGACGCGGTCAGAATAATTTTTTTCAGTGCTTTGTTTTTGGGTGCGCCCTGCAAGCACTGAAAAATCGCGGAATGCTCGGAATCGACGGGCAAAATCGGTACGCCGTTTTCCTTCGCGGTCTGCATCACCAGCTGCCCGCCCGCGACCAGCGTTTCTTTATTGGCAAGCGCCAGTTTTTTGTGTGCACCGATGGCGGCAAGCGTCGGCTCCAACCCTGCCATGCCGACCACGGAATTCAAAACCGTGTCCGCGTCTGTTTCTGCGGCGCATACGCACACGCCCGCCGTGCCTGACAGCACTTCGGTGTCGGTATCCGCAATGCGGATTTTTAAGTCCTTTGCCGCCGCTTCGGACACCATCGCGACCTTTTTCGGGTGAAATTCGCGCACCTGTTCTTCCATGCGCTTCGTGTCCGAATAAGCAGTCAAAGCCCTGACTGTATACCCGCATTTGCGGGCAACGTCAAGACTTTGCGTGCCGATAGAGCCTGTTGAGCCTAATATAGATAATGCTTTTGTCATTAAAATACAGTCCTCGTAAACAGAATCAGCGCATACAGTACCGTCGTCACAAACAGAATGCTGTCACATCTGTCCATCACGCCGCCGTGCCCCGGGAAAAGATTGCCGAAATCCTTAATCCCGAAATTGCGCTTCATAACGGAAGCCGTCAAATCGCCGCAGATACCGACCACCGACAAAACCGCCGCCAAAATAATAATTTCCAAATAGCTTACCGTGTGCACGGTGAAGAAAAATTTGTCGAACACCGCAAACAGAATCACACTGCTTATAATCCCGCCGAGTACGCCGCCCACAGCGCCCTCAACCGTTTTCTTGGGGCTGATTTTCGTCAGCTTGTGCTTACCTAAGAACCTGCCGACGAAGTATGCAAACGTATCGGAAATCAGTGCGCAGAACAGCGCAAACAGTATGTAAAACAAACCGTGATGCCCATCAAAGTCCTCGGGGAAGCGTTCGTCTATTTGATTTAAAAGCGTCAGCGTCGAAAACGCCCACGGCACAAATACAGAGGCAACCAAAACCGTGGCGACCTCTTCAAACTTCGTGTTTTCAAAGTTTGTCAGCATTAAAATAAACAGAATCAGCGTGTAAAGCGCGACCACTGCCGTAACGGGTACATTTACCCCGCGTGCCGCCAAATCGGACGCATAGGTGAAATACACAGGCACCAGCGCAGAAAACACAAGACTGACTGCGCGAATGGCTTTGTTTTTCAGCCCCACGCATTTTTCAATCTCAAATGTCGCGACACACGAAAGAAACGCAAGTGCAATCGGTAAAACGGGCGTATCGCGGAATACAATAATGGCAATCGCCACAAGTGCCGCAATGACGCCGACAACAGTTCTTTTCAGCATGAGATACTCTCCATATCTATTCGTATTACACCCCGCCGAAGCGACGGCTGCGCCGTTCAAAATCGCGCAGTGCTTCCACAAAATCCGCCTCAGTAAAATCGGGCCACAAAATGTCGGAATACCAAAATTCCGCATATGCCGACTGCCACAAAAGGAAGTTGGAAAGCCGATATTCGCCGCTCGGACGGATAATTAAATCAGGGTCGGGAAGCCCGCCCGTATACAGATTTTGAGAAATCATATCCTCGGTAATCTCTTTTGCTTTGAGCTTTCCCTTTTCCACCTGTTTGGCAATGTCCTGCACGCTGTGCAGAATCTCCTGCCGCCCGCCGTAATTTATCGCGATATTTAAAATAACATGGTCTTTTTTGCGGGTAATGCGCTCGGAATAGCCCATCATGCGGAGAATGTCCTTCGGAATCCCCGTGCGGTCGCCGATGAAATTGACCTTAATGCCTTTTTCCTCGTTTTCCGCCTTGCGGTCATCCAATTCCTTGAGGTATTCGCGGAACAAATCCATAATCGCCGCCACTTCCTCGGGCGGACGCTTCCAATTTTCGGTGGAAAACGCATAAAACGTCAGGCATTCGATACCGAGGGTTCCCGCAAATTCGCCGATTTTCCGAAAGGTTTTTGCGCCCTCGATATGCCCCTTATAGCGCGGCAACCCGCGTTGCTGCGCCCACCGTCCGTTGCCGTCCATAATAATGCCGACGTGGCGCGGCAAAACAGAAAACTGCGGCAGATTTTCTTTCTCGTTCATTATGCTGTCCTCTGACAATCAGATTGCCATGATGTCCTTTTCTTTTTCATCGACCATTTCATCAATGCGTTTCACGAATTTATCGGTGATTTTCTGCATTTTTTCTTCGCCGTTGTGGAGGTCGTCCTCGGTGATTTCGCTGTCCTTTTTCAGCTTTTTCAGCTTATCCATGCAGTCGCGGCGAATCGAACGCACCGCAACCTTTGCTTCTTCGCCGAATTTACTGACGTCCTTTGCAAGCACCTTTCTTTTCTCCTCTGTCAGCGGCGGGAAAATCAGGCGAATCACTTTGCCGTCATCCTGCGGATTCACGCCGAGGTCGGAAGCCTGAATTGCCTTTTCAATCGCGGAAATCGTGCTGACGTCCCACGGCTGGATAACGAGAATTCTGCCCTCGGAGACGGAAACCGCCGCCATTTGCTGAATCGGGGTGGGTACACCGTAATAATCCACGCTCACTTTATCAAGCAGGGATACGCTTGCACGGCCCGCACGCATGGTTGCAAACTCATTGTGCAGTGCGGTCAGGCTTTTTTCCATCTTTTCATTTGCGAAATCAAATACTTCTTGCATAATTACGCCTCCTGTAAATGCTGTTTATATTGTATATAGAATATCTCGAAATTATTTCACGATTGTGCCGATATTTTCACCCTTTGCCGCACGGACAATATTTTCGGGGTCGGAAAGGTTGAACACCAAAATCGGAATATTGTTGTCGCGGCAGAGAGAAGCCGCTGTTGCGTCCATAACCGCAAGCCCCTTAGAAAGCACCTCGGTATGCGAAAGCGTGTCGTACTTCGCCGCGTCTGCAAATTTGTTGGGGTCTTTGTCATAAACGCCGTCCACATTGGTCGCCTTAAAAATAATATCCGCGTCGATTTCCGCCGCGCGCAGTGCCGCAGCCGTGTCAGTCGAGAAAAACGGATTGCCCGTGCCGCAGCCGAAAATCACCACTCTGCCCTTTTCCATATGGCGAATCGCCTTATTGCGGATATAAGGCTCTGCAACCTGCCGCATTTCAATTGCGGTCTGCACGCGCACCTCTAAGCCGTACTGCTCCAATGCGTCGGCAAGCGCCAAAGAATTCATTGCCGTTGCAAGCATACCGATGTGGTCTGCGCGGGTTCTGTCCATATCGCCCGAGGAGCGGCCTCTCCAGAAATTGCCGCCGCCGACCACCAAGCCGATTTGTACGCCGAGCTTTGCGCATTCGTTGACCCATTTGCAGGTCTCCTGCACCGTTTCAAAATCAATGCCGTGTCCCTGCTTGCCTGCAAGCACCTCGCCCGAAAGCTTTAACAAAATGCGTTTGTAAACCGCACTCATTTTTATTCCTCCAAACATGCGTTTGCCGAAGCACGGCAAACTGCTTTTATTCAGTATTATTTTACCCTATAAACCCCTCGGTGTAAAGATATTTTTTCCAAGATATACAACTGCGCACAGAATAAAAATTTGCGCAGACGCTTTTGCATTTTTCACAGTCTTTCTGTATGTAAAGTGAAATTCTTCCGATGCGGGATTGCCGTATACGGTCAAATGGTGAAAATACTTTACAAATCTGCCTTTTTTTATTATACTATTTAAAGTTATATAAAATAGGGGAAGTATTTTCACCCGCATTCACAGGAGGAATGAAATTTATGACCACAGCACAAATCTGTATCATCGCCGCCATTGTTGTCTATCTGGCGGTAATGGTTGCCATCGGTGCGGCGTATTCCAAAAAGAACAAAAGCACCGACGACTTTTATCTCGGGGGCAGAAAATTAGGTCCGCTTGTCACTGCCATGAGCGCGGAAGCGTCGGACATGAGTTCTTACCTTTTAATGGGTCTGCCCGGACTCGCCGTGATATACGGCATCGCGGAAGCCTCATGGACAGCTGTCGGGCTTGCCGTCGGTACATACATCAACTGGCTGATTGTGGCAAAGCGTATCCGTCTGTATTCGCAGAAGATTAACGCGGTAACCATTCCTGAATTCTTCTCTAAGCGTTTCCACGACAACGCAAGAGTGTTAAGCTTGATTGCGGCGCTTGTCATTATTGTTTTCTTCGTGCCGTATACCGCTTCAGGCTTTTCTGCATGCGGCAAGCTGTTTTCTTCTTTGTTCGGTGTAAATTACCAAATCGCCATGGTTGTCAGCGCGGTAATCATTGTGCTGTACACCACCTTGGGCGGCTTCTCCGCCGCTTCCACCACCGACCTGATTCAGTCCATTGTAATGACCATTGCGCTGTTTGTCGTGGTCGGCTTCGGCGTTTCACAGGCAGGCGGCTTGGATGCAGTACTTGAAAACGCCAGACAACTCCCCGCCTATTTCAGCCTCACCGCTACGGGCGATGGCACGGGCGGCGTGAAGCCCTACGGCGGTCTGACCATCGTTTCCACGCTCGCATGGGGACTCGGCTACTTCGGTATGCCGCACATTCTGCTTCGCTTTATGGCGATTGAAGATTCCAAAAAACTGAAAACCTCGCGCCGCATCGCTTCCGTTTGGGTCGTAATTTCCATGGCGGTTGCCATTTTCATCGGCACGGTTGGCGTCGGTATGATTAAAGCGGGTGTTCTTGCAGACGGCTTTGACGGGGAGCGCATCATCATTGAGATTTCGAAGCATTTAAGCTCCTTCGGCATTTTCCCCGCGCTGGTTGCAGGCGTTATCCTTTCGGGTATTCTCGCCGCAACGATGTCCACAGCAGATTCACAGCTTTTGGCGGCGTCTTCCTCGGCTTCGCAGGATATTTTCATTTCCTTCTTCAAGGTGAAGCTTTCCCAGAAAAAAGCGATGCTGATTGCGCGTGCATCGGTCATCATTATTTCCGTAATCGCCGTTTTCATCGCACTCGATGAAGACAGCTCCATTTTCCGCGTGGTGTCTTTCGCCTGGGCAGGCTTCGGTGCGGCGTTCGGTCCACTGGTGCTGTTCGCGCTCTTCTGGAAGCGCACCACCAAGGCAGGCGCCATAGCCGGTATGGTTTCGGGCGGTGTGATGGTATTCGTTTGGAAATATGCCATTGCAAAGCTCGGCGGTGTATTCGATATTTACGAATTACTGCCTGCATTCCTCATCTCTTCTGCGGCTATCGTCATTGTATCGCTTTTAACGAAAGCACCCGACAAAGCTGTGACAGATGAGTTTGAGGCAGTCCGTGCAATGAAAGAGTAAAAAAACAAAAATCTAATAATTTTTAGGGGGAATCCATATGTCCGCGCGTTATAAAATCGATTCGGTTTCCAATCTGTATCCTGCGCTCGGCGGGCTTGTGTACCGTTTGTGTGCCGTATTGGCAGAGCCTGTGCAAAAAGAAATTCTGCACCGCGCGCTGACTGAAAATCTGCCCGTGCGATTCCCGATTATGTGTTCGCATTTGGAACGCACCTTTTTCAGCTATTGCCATGTACCTGCAACGGATTATGACGTCATTCAGGACGGCGAGCCGTTTTTTCAGCGGCCCGATATGTTTGATACCGAAAAGCCGTCATTCCGCCTTGCCGTGCGTGACAACCGCATTATCATGGATGTATTCCACGGCAACGGCGACGGCGGCGCAGGGATTGAATTCCTGAAGGCACTGGTCACGGATTATCTGTTGCTTTGCAAAGGCAAACCGCCCGTACCCGCCGTACCGCCGCGCGCAGAGGATTTGGAAGACCCGTATGTAAAATATTATAAACGGGCGCGTTCCGCTTCGCTGTTGGAAAAAGGGTCGTATCAACTGCACCTTACGCCTTCCGAAAGCGATTGGTACGCACGCTTCTCCTGTATCTCCGTCAATTTATCACAGGCAAAGGCTTACGCAAAGTCTATAAACTGTACTATAAACGATTTGCTTTGCGGTGCGCTCGCTTATGCGATTATACAGGAAACAGACGCCAAAGAGGCAACTGTGCCTGTAACCATTTCCGCGCCGATAGATTTACGCAAGCATTACAATTCTCACTCTCAGCGCAACTTCGCTTTTTACAGCAATATGCGCATTCACGCGGCGGACGCCGTCGATTTGGAAACAGCTGTACAGCGTGTGCACACTTTAATGCAAGCCGCAACAAGCAAGGAATCTTTGCAACGCGGCGTTGCCGCCGCATACAAGGCGGCGAACAATCCCGCCGTACAGTGGTCGCCCCGCGCCCTGCGTGAATTTATCGTCCGCAAAGCATACTGCCACGTTACGGGCGGCGGCATTACCACCACGCTTTCCAACATCGGCTACCACACCTTGTCCGAAGAAATTGCCGACGGACTGGAACGGTTCGAAATGTATTTGGGACCGGGGCGCGGCAGTATCAACGCCGCCGCAGTCGGCATTGGGGACAGTACCTCTTTGTGCATCACCTGCGGCAGTGAAGAAACGGTGATTGAGGACGCGGTGGAAGCTGTATTGCACGCACACGGTGTGGAAACCGTCCGTCACAGCTTTGCTTACCGCTTCAAAAACCGTGAACCGTCGTTTGAAGTGATTGAAAATTAACCGTCGGCAACAACCGAAAAACAAAAATCCGCAGGCATAATACCTGCGGATTTTTTCAATTTCTTATAAATTACAGCACAATCGAGTGCAGAATCATATCGGATGCGTTTTCCCATGCCGTGCGCATATCGGCATCGGCAATAAAGGATACCGAATAAATTGTACCGTCCGCCTCAAACTCAGCCGTGTGTATATATGTGCCGTCCTGTTCCACAGATTTCACCTCGGCAAACTGCAAGCCGTTTCGTGTTTCTGTTTTCGCGGATAATACCTTCCCCGTTTTGGCGTATTCCGCTTTCAACGCATCTGCATCTATCTGCGCGCCGTCTGCATTCCATGCGCGCACAACCGCAAAAACGGTGCGGTCTGTATTCGCACACGCCAAGCCTGCGCTGTCCGGAAACATCTCTGTAAATTCCGCATCGGTCAAATCCATAAAGGTGGCAGGCAGGAGCATATCAAACGTTCTGTCAATACGGCAAAACTCCATCGGAATGCGTTCGCCGCTTGCCATATAGGTCTGTGCCTGCGGCATATCCGTCTGCGGTGTATCCGTATCTTCCCCGGAAGTCGCCATTACAATAACGAAAACCAGCAAAAGAAGCAGAACCGCCGCCGAAACAGCGGCGACAACCGTATTTTTACGCTGTGCCTTTTTACTGTCCGCCGCATAAATCTCACGGAAACGCTCTACATTGTTGCCGTGGTATTCTTCGGTTTTCATCTTTCTTACGGTGTTGAAACGGAATTTTCTGCCGTTTGCCGTCTTGATTTGAATTTCGTAAAATTTCCAGCCCGAACGCACCACCGCAACAGACTGTATCTCCTGATGCGGAATAAAGAAATTCTGTTCGGGTGCGATAACACACCCTGTTTTCTTTTGAAAATAAATCGGCAGGAAATAAATACCGTACGGTGTGTAATTGATTAGATGCGCCTGCGGTTTGCCGCTGTTTTCCGCCGCCACGATTGCCGCGCCGATTGCCCCGAATGCCGCGCCGATTGCAACATCGCTGGTTTTCACCTCAGTCGCCGTAAAAAAACAGCCGTTCGGGTCTGTGCCCGCAACCATTGCCAACGCGTTGCGGAGCTGTACCTCGCTTAAAGTTTGCTGTGCCATTGTAAATCCCCTTTCATTTTTCATTCTCCGAAATAATACATTTTTATTGATTTGTTTCAGATGCCGTATCCGAAACAAATGCGGGCAGAAATGACCGATTTCCGCATGTACTATGCTAAAAGTTTTCAAAAACAGTATAGCAAATTTCAGGCACGAAGTAAAGCGAATTTGTGCATTGTCTTTTCTGCGCGCTTGATACGGCAAACAGAAAAGCGTGTGCAGATTGCACACGCTTTTTGGCTGAATCATGTATATTGGAATCCTTTGCTTGCGAAAACACCGCTTCATCAATCGATAAACTTGCCGTAATGCTTCGGCTCAGCGGCGGCAGGCGCAAAACGCATCAGGAACTGCCCCGCCTTTGCGATAATCGGGTTTTTCACAACTTCACCGATACTGACAATCAGCGATTCGGCAATTTTATAGACGGACGGCGTAGAAGACGGCGTGATTGTAACGCGGTCATTGCGCTTGAACAGGAAATTCAAATCCCGTCTGCCGATGGTCTCCACAGGGCGTATGTACAGGCGAAGATTGATATCGTCCACCCACTCGGCGTTGGCGCACACCTTAAAGGTGATTTGCCCCAAAGTCATTTTACCGTAACGGTAGTGACCGTCCATACCGCAGGCAACGGTATTGTTTTCATCGCCTTCATCCCACGTAACGGAACATTCGTGTTCTTTAAAGTGGAAACGGATATTGTCAATATTGCCCGCACGGTCAGACATCATAAAGGTGACCGCCAACGGCAGCATGCTGACGGGGAAGCCAATCAGATTCAAAAGAATCTTTTTACGCACCTTAATCGTTCTGCCCTCGATTTTCTTCTCGGTCAGGGAACGCGGTGAAACGGCGGGACGCGCCAGCAAAGAGGTATCTAACCGAGAGGGCTTTTTCTCTTCGCCCTCTTGGATAAATGCCTTCGGAAAAAAGCGCCAAAGCGCTTCTCTCGCCTGTGCTTCCACGGGAATTGCCGCTGTTGTAATAATAGAGGCGTCATAGTCGGGCAGATTGATGGCAAACTGCGAGAACATACCGTCCATTCGGTAAGAATTCGGTATCGCGTCATTCATCCAGAAGCAATAGCCGTAACCGCAGTTGCAGTCGGGGTCGTCACTCGGCTGTTTGATGTCGCCCAACTGATTCTGCGTCGCCTGCGAAATCCACGCCGCAGGCAAAACCTGCTTGCCGCGGTATTTCCCGCCGTGCAGATAACAGTCGGCAACCTTGGCAAGGTCCTCGGTGGTAATGTACAGCCCCCAGCCGCCTGCTTCCACACCGTTGGCGTCCGTTTCCCAAAACGGGACTTCAATGCCGAGCGGCTCAAACAAACGCGGCGTCAGATACTCAATGACACTCACCCCCGTTACACGGTGCAAAATCGCACAGAGCATATAAATATTTTCGTTCACATACAAAAACTGCGTACCCGGCTCAAACACCCACGGCGAATTGATAAAATCGGCAATCCAGTCGATTTTGCCCTTATCCGCCATCATATCGGTCTGCTTGCCCGAGGTCATGGTGATGAGCGTGCGCACGGTCATCTTTTCAAAATACGGATTCGGCGTTTTCGGCGGATAATCCGGGAAAAATTCCGTCACGACATCGTCCAACGACAAAAGCCCCTCGCTGACGGCAAACCCCACCGCCGTAGAGGTAAAGCTTTTGCTGACAGAATACATGGTATGCTTGGTGTGCGCGTCAAACGGCTCGTTATACCATTCCACCGCCACCTTACCGTGACGGAGCACCATCAAGCTGTGAAACTCCAGCTCCTCCTGCTGCATGTACTCGATAAGCTGCTCGACCACATCCGCATAAACACCCACATCTTCGGGCGCTGCCACACGCGGCAAATCTGTTTTTTTGACTGCCATAACCAACTCACCCTTCTGCATCGTATTCTCTCTTGGAATATTTATGTAGTATAGCATATTTCTCTGTAAAAATCAACATATTGCACAAAAAAAGGCAGATGAAACATCTGCCTTTCGCAATAATAGACAAGCCCTTTTGTCCTGTTTATTAAAATATATTGAAATACTTACTGCACTTCGACTGTCCAACCGAAGTCATCCGCACGGTTGCCCCACTGAATGCCTGTCAGGGTATCGTAGAGATGCTGTGTCACTTCGCCGATTTCGCCGTTGTTGATGATGAATTTTTCATCCTTATAGCAAAGCTCGCCAATCGGAGAAACAACTGCCGCCGTACCGCAACCCCATGCTTCTTCCAGCGTGCCGTTTTTGAGCGCTTCGCCGAGTTCGTCCACACTCAAAAGGCGCTCACTGACAGTATAGCCCTCTTTCTTCAAAACCTCAATGCAGGATTTTCTCGTGATACCCGGCAAAATGGAGCCTGTCAGCTTCGGCGTAACAATCTCGCCGTTGATTTTGAACATAACGTTCATAGCGCCGACTTCCTCAATGTATTTGCGCTCCACGCCGTCCAGCCACAGCACCTGCGAATAGCCTTTTTCCTCTGCACGCTGTCCCGCGCGGTTGCTCGCCGCATAGTTGCCGCCGCATTTCGCATAACCTGTACCGCCGCGAACCGCACGGACGTCCTCGTCCTCAATCATAATCTTAACGGGATTGATGCCCTCTTTATAATAACTGCCTACGGGAGAAGCAATGATTGCAAAGGTTGCATTATGCACCGCATGCACGCCCAACGATTCATCATTGCCGAACATAAACGGACGCAAGTATAAAGAAGTGCCGGGCGCAGACGGCGTCCAGTCCTGCTCCACACTTACAAACGTCTGCAAAAGCTCCATCGCCTCCGCTTCGGGAATCTGCGGCAGACAAAGGCGCTCTGCCGAATTGTTCATACGGCGAATGTTTTCAATCGGACGGAACAGCTGTACCTTGCCGTCTTTACGGCGGTACGCCTTTAAGCCTTCAAAAATTTCAGAGCCGTAGTGCAGAACGGTAGACGCGGGATGAATCGACAAATCGGCGAACGGTACGATGCGTGCGTCATGCCAGCCCGTATCTGCCGAATACTCCATTAAAAGCATGTGGTCCGTAAAAATTTTACCGAAGCCCAATGCATTTTCGTCTGCAGGCTTTGCCTTCGGCGTTTTGGTTTTTTCGATTTTGATTTCCATAAAAAACATCTCCATGTTTTAAATTGTTACTTTTAAATTATTTATCTGCTCTGTAATTCGGCACCAATTCTTTTAAAAAGGTTCTCGCCTGCGACGGCTGCATATCGCCGATATGCTCAATATGCTCCATCAAATATGCATCGTCAAAATCGTACGGTGCGGTTACAAAAATCTTGTTGTTTTCGGTTTTGTGCATACCGTCCTTTTCCGACGGCAAAATCAGTTCCTCATACAGTTTTTCACCGGGGCGAAGCCCTGTAAACTGAATATCGATATCTACATACGGCTCGTAACCCGACAGCTTAATCAGCTTTTCGGCAAGTGTTACGATTTTCACAGGCTCGCCCATATCCAGCACGAAAATTTCGCCGCCCTTGGCAAGACCGCCCGCCTGTACCACCAGCTGTGCCGCTTCGGGAATCGTCATAAAATAACGGGTAATATCGGGATGCGTTACGGTTAAAGGCCCGCCGTTCTTCAACTGTTCCTTAAACAGCGGGATGACACTGCCGTTTGAACCCAGCACATTGCCGAAGCGCACCGCCGCGAATTTGGTGTTTTCCGAAATTTTGGAAAAATGCTGTACCACCAATTCACAGCAACGCTTGGACGCGCCCATCACATTGGTCGGGTTGACCGCCTTATCCGTGGAAAGCAAAACAAAGTTGCGCACACCGAACTCGTCAGCAACTTTTGCCGTATTATATGTGCCCAAAATGTTATTTTTAATTGCCTCATAGGGGCTGTCCTCCATCAAAGGCACATGCTTGTGCGCCGCGGCATGGAAAACACTGGTCGGGTGAAATTCCTCGAAAACTTCGCGAAGCCGTGCTTCCTCGCGCACGGAGCCGATACGGATTTCCACATGCGGCGTACCGAAATAAGCCCGATCCAGCGCATTCTTCAGCTCATAGGCGTTGTTTTCGTAAATATCGAAAATAACTATCGTATCCGGATTGTATTTGGCAATCTGACGGCAAAGCTCCGAACCGATGGAACCGCCGCCGCCCGTAACCAAAACGACTTCCCTCGTCACGTATTTGCACACATCCGCCCGAAGCTCTATCGGCGGACGGGACAGCAAGTCTAAAATATCCACCGAACGCACCGATTTGAGTGCGGATTTCGGTTTTTCCAAAAACTCCTGATGGTCGGACATTTTTACAACGCAGCCCGTATTCACAAGGGATTCCAAAATTTCCCGCTTGCGGGATTCGGCAATATCCGTAATACAAAAATAAATTTGATTCACTTCGTATTTTTCGACCGCCTCTTTCACCCGGTCACATGTGCCGACCACAGGCGTACCGAGAATGAAAAGCCCGACTTTTTTGGGGTCGTCATCCAAAATCGCAACCGGTGTACCCAAACGGTAATCGGTCATTTGCAATTCCGAAATCAAAGCGCTGCCGAAATTGCCTGCACCGACGACCAGGATTCGGTTCTGCCGAACGCTGTCGCGGCTGCTTTTAAAACTGCGCTTCCCCTCTGTTTTCAGCAGTTTTGCCGAACGGTAATAAATACGCACAGCTAAGCCCAATGCGGTAACCGCCACAACTGCATCAATATAAACCGACAAAGGCAAAACATTAAAATACAATCGAATGTCTTGCCCGTTTGCCATCAGCAATCGGCAGATTTTCATACCGATATAGTCACAGACCCACACGCACCCCGTCGCCAAAAACGAAGATAAGCCGAATCGGAGAATATCATACAGACCCGCATATTTCCACAGCGTCCTGTACAGTTTAAATAAAATATTAAAACCAACGTAAAAGAGTATCAGATACGGCATCCGCAGCAAAAGACGGATTGCCAAATCCTTATCCATCACGAAATTCCAATGAATCGCCACGGTTACAAAATAAACGATGCCGACAATAACAATGTCTGCCGTCATCAGTGAAAGTATTCTCTGATTGATTATGCCTGATTTTACTCGTTTCTCCACCCATTTCTCTCCCTGAAAAAAATATGGTTTTATAGATTTTACTCTTTTCTATTTCATATGTCAATAAATCCTGCATATTATACTCGGAATTAAATTGTGAAATTACGGTACAGCAGGTTGATTCTGTATAAAAAAGATGATAAAATAGTTATATATTTTCATTTTCAGAAGGGAGAGAAATCCGTGTCGCAAAAGCTTTGGAAAATTTCCGAATATGACCGTGACACTGCGGCAAGCCTTGCGGAAAGCTGTGAAATCGACCCGTTTCTCGCCCTGCTTTTAACGGCGCGCGGCATCGCGGACGAAGTGCAGGCACAGGAATACCTCACGAACACCTTTGATTTTGCCGACCCGTATGAATTGGCGGATATGGAAAAAGCGGTGGAACGCATCTCGGACGCATTGGAAAATTTTGAGAAAATTGCCGTATTCGGCGATTATGATGCGGACGGCGTAACCGCCGCCGCACTTGTGTATTCGTATTTGGAAGCGCAGGGCGGCAATGTTGTCTGCCGCATTCCCGACCGCCAAAGCGAGGGCTACGGCATGTCCGCCGATGCTGTCCGCGCTTTGCACGAAGACGGCGTTAAGCTGATTGTCACCGTAGACAACGGCATTGCCGCCGTAGAGGAAGCCGCGCTTGCCAAATCACTCGGTATCGATATGGTCATTACCGACCACCATACGCCGGGAAAGGTGCTCCCCGACGCAGTCGCCGTTATCAATCCGCACCGCGCAGACTGCCCGTCCGAATACAAGGAAAGCGCGGGCGTCGGCGTCGCCTTTAAACTGATTTGCGCCTTAGAGGGCGACTGCGAATCGATGCTGGAGCAATACGCGGATTTGGTAACTGTCGGCACATTGGCAGACGTTGTACCGCTGACAGGCGAAAACCGCGCCCTTGTCAAAAAAGGGATTCGGAAAATCAGCGCGGACGCACGTGCGGGCCTTTCCGCACTGAAAACCGTTTCGGGGCTTGGGGAACGTCCCCTGAACGCCGCAAGCGTTGCTTTCACCCTCGCGCCGCGCATCAACGCCGCGGGACGTATCGGCTCGGCAATGACCGCATTCCGTTTACTGCTTTGCGACAACAAAGATACCGCCCTGCAAATCGCAGGGGAAACCGACGCACTCAACAAACAGCGGCAGACAATCGAATCGAAAATTACTGCGGAAGCAGTAGCGCAAATTGAAGAAAATCCCGAAATTAAGTATGCACAGATTTTGGTGGTTGCAGGCGAGGGCTGGCACCCCGGCGTCAACGGCATCGTCGCCGCACGTCTGGTCTCCCGTTACGGCAAACCCGCCGTTGTCATTTCCTTGGACGGCGAAGAAGGTACAGGCTCCTGCCGCAGTTTAGAGGGCTTTTCGATTTATGACGCGCTGTGCGCCGTACAGGAATATCTCACCCATTTCGGCGGGCATCCCGGTGCGGCGGGCTTGGGCGTACAGATAAAAAACATTCCCGCCCTGCGCCGTGCGTTGGACGCATATGCGAAAACCGTCTCCATGCCGTTCCCGTCCGTCCGTCTGGACTGCAAGCTGAACCCCGCCTACATCAATCTGCATTTGCTGGAGACGCTCTCCGCCTTGGAGCCGTGCGGCTGTGAAAACCCCGTGCCGACGTTCGGGCTGTTCAATATGCAGCTTCGCGCTGTCAAACCTGTCGGCGAGGGCAAGCATTTGCGGCTAACCCTGCAAAAAGGCGATGCGTCTCTTTCGGCAATGCTCTTTTCCGTACCGCTTTCCGCTTTCCCCTATCAAATCGGCGATACGCTGGACCTCGCCGTGCAAATTGACAAAAATGTCTTTCGCGGGGAAGTGCACCCGTCTGTGCGCATTCGCGAAATGCGCTTTTCGGGCTTTGACACGGAACACTATTTGAAAAGTCTGCGCCTGTATGAAAAATACCGTTTCGGTGATACGCTTTCCGAAAAAGAACGCGCGTTTTTAACGCCGCCGCGGGAATTTCTGCTCGGCGTTTACAAATTTTTGAAATTAAACAGTCCTTTCCCTTATGACACAGCCGTCTTTTGCAAACGCAGCGGCTGTCCGCCGACCAAAGCCGCAACGGTTTTGGTTGCATTGGATGTACTGACCGAGTTAGGACTTTCAGAAAAAAATGCAGACGGCGCATATATCTGCAAGCCCGCCGCACAAAAGGCGGATTTGACTGCCTCTGCCGTTTTACAACACCTTACCGAGAAAGAAGCATAAGCATGGAAGAACGAGAATTGACCCCGAAAGAACAGTATGCGCTGTTAAAAGAACGGTTACAGCAGGAAACCGCCTGTACTGCCGAGGAGATTGCGGAAATCGACAAGGCATTCGCCTTAGCTGAGGATGTGCACAGCGCACAGCTTCGCTATTCCGGGCAGCCGTACATCATTCACCCGATTGCCGTCGCCAATATTTTGGTGGATTTCGGCATGGACGCGCAGTCCATTGAAGCCGCGCTTCTGCACGACACGGTAGAGGATACCGACGTTACCCTCGCCCAGCTGCAATCGGAATTCGGCGGCGAGGTTGCCGCGCTTGTGGACGGCGTTACCAAGCTCGGCAAGGTGCCGCTTGCCACCAAAGAGGAATTTCAGGCGGAAAACCTGCGAAAAATGCTGTTGGCGATGTATCAGGATATCCGCGTCATTATCATCAAGCTTGCGGACAGACTCCACAACATGCGGACCCTCGATTTTATGGCGCCGCAGAAAAAGCGGGATATTGCGCTGGAAACCATTGAAATCTATGCGCCGATTGCACACCGTCTCGGTATCCGCGCCGCCAAGGAAGAACTCGAAGATTTGGCAATCCGCTTTCTTGACCCCATAGCGTATGCAGACATTGAAAAATCTTTGGACAACATGACACGCTCGCGGCTGGAATTTCTGGAGGATATGAAAGAAAAAATCAGCGCGCGCATCTCGACGGTGGTCAAAAATCCGAAAATCGACGGACGCGTCAAAAGCGTCCACGGCATATACCGCAAAATGTATATGCAAAACAAAAATTTCGACCAGATTTACGACATCTATGCCATCCGCATTATTGTAGACAGCGTTATAGACTGCTACAACTGTTTAGGTCTGATTCACGATATGTTCCGTCCGATGCCCGGACGGTTTAAGGATTACATCTCCACCCCGAAGCCCAATATGTACCAGTCTTTGCACACCACCGTGCTCGGCACGGACGGCATTCCGTTCGAGGTGCAGATTCGCACGCGGGAAATGCACCGTACCGCAGAATTCGGTATCGCGGCGCACTGGAAATACAAGCTCGGCTTAAAGGGCAAATCCAATTTAGACGAGCGCCTCGCGTGGATTCGCCAGATGCTCGACGACCAAAAGGAATCGGGCGACGTGCAGGAATTGGTGCGTGCCATTAAGAGCGACCTCATTCCCGAGGACGTATTTGTATTCACCCCGCGCGGCGACGTTATCAATCTGCCGAGCGGCGCGACCGTTATCGACTTCGCCTATGCCATTCACACCGCCGTCGGCAACAAAATGGTCGGCGCCAAGGTGGACGGGCGCATTGTACCGATTGACTATAAGGTCAAAACGGGGGAAATCGTCGAAGTCCTCACCTCTTCCCAGCAGGGAAAAGGGCCTTCGCGCGACTGGCTCTCGATTGCCAAAACCAGCTCGGCACGCAATAAAATCCGTTCGTGGTTCAAAAATGAAAAGCGTGATGAAAACATTGCCGAAGGAAAGCTGGAAATTGAGCGCGAATTCCGCCGCAATTATATCCGTCTGACGGAAGAAGAATACAACAAATTCATCCGCAATCTCGCCGCACGGCAGCGGTTTGACGATTTGGACGATTTTTATGCCGCCATCGGCTTCGGCGGGGTATCGGTGATTCGTCTGATGCCCTACATCAAAGAGGAATATAACAAAAATTACCGCCCGCAGGAACAGGAACCCGAAATTCTGCCGACACAGGTCAAAACAACCAAGAGCAAGGGCAGTGACGGCGTCACCGTAGAGGGCGTGGACAACGTGCTGATTAAATTCTCGCGGTGCTGTAACCCCCTGCCGGGCGACAATATCATCGGCTTTATCACGCGCGGACACGGTATTTCCGTACACAAACGCGACTGCACCAATGTGCCGAAGGATATTTCCGCCTGTGCCGAACCCGAACGCTGGGTACAGGTACGCTGGAACAAGGACGTCAAGAAAGAATTTAAAGCCGCCTTGCAAATTACTTCGCTGTCGCGCATCGGCTTAATGGCGGATATTTCCGTACAGCTCGCCAATATGCGCGTCAACATCAACGAAATTTCCTCGCGTGTAGCAAAGGACGGCAGAAGCACCATCAATATGAACATCACCGTCAGCAATGTTGACCACCTCAAGAATGTGATTTCCCGCATTGAAAAGGTGGACGGTGTGTTGAGTGTGGAACGGTAAAGCACAGTTAAGACAGGAAAGGCGTCGCGCGACTAAAGGGGTAATCAACAAACTTGGTTACTGCGCTTTTCTCTCCCTCCGTCACGCGCAAAGCGCGCGCCACCTCCCTCCCAGAGGGAGGAAAAAAGTCACAGAAAGGAACGGCACCAAACGATGAAAGCAGTTATTCAAAGAGTGAAGCACGCCGAGGTTACGGTAGACGGCGCGTGCGTTGGCAAAATTGGTGAAGGATACATGATTTTAGTCGGCGTGCAGAACGGCGACACGGACGCGGACGCAGAATTGCTTGCCCGCAAAACCGCCAATTTGCGTGTGTTCACCGATGAAAACGATAAAATGAACCGTTCCGTTTTGGACATTAGCGGCGAGGTTTTGGCTATTTCACAGTTCACCCTGTGCGCCGACGTCAAAAAGGGCAACCGCCCGTCGTTCACAGAAGCCGCCGCACCCGCCGAGGCGGACCGTCTCTACTGTCTGTTTTGCGACGAATTATTGGAAAACGGCGTAAAAAAGGTTGAAAAAGGCGTGTTCGGCGCGCATATGGAAGTGGAGCTTCTGAACAACGGTCCCGTAACCATTTTATACGATACTGAAATTTGGAGAAATTAAGTAATGGCGCTTACAGTAGAATCGATTCCGCAAGGTCCCGTGCAGGCGAATACGCATATTGTCACCGATACCGCCACAGGCAAAATCGCCGTGGTGGACGCAGGCGACTGCACGGATGTATTCAAAGAATATTTGCAGGGAAAGCAGGTCGAATATATTCTTTTGACTCACGGGCATTTTGACCATATTCTCGGCGTACCCGCATTAAAGGCACTGACGGGTGCGGAAATCTGTATCCACGCTTTGGACTCGGCCTGCCTTTCAGACGAAGAAAAAAGCCTTTGCGCGTGGGAATGTGCGGGACAGCAAACGCCCATTCAGCCCGACAGACTGCTTCGCGAGGGCGACGAAATCCGTTTGGGCGAAAGCACCCTGCACGTTTTGCACACACCGGGACACACAAAGGGCGGCGTATGCTATGCAGATTTTGAAAACCATATGCTTTTCACGGGCGATACGCTGTTCTGCCTGACGGCGGGACGCACGGATTTTCCCGGCGGCAGTGATGAAGAATTGCTCGCGTCCCTCATTCGGCTTCGGAATTTAGACGGTGACTTCACGGTTTACACAGGACACAACCGTTCTACAACGCTGGAATTTGAGCGCACACACAATCGGTATATGCGGAGAATCGGACGATGATTTTAGAAATTTTAGGACACAGCTATCAATATGAGCTGGAAAAGCTGACGCGGCTCTTTTTCCCGAATGAGAAAATCCGCGTAATCTTTGAACAAAGCGACGGCACAGACACTGACCCGCTTTGCAGGACGGAAATTCAAGACAATACCGCACATGTGTTTTGCCGCTTCGACGAAAGAACTTGGTCGCAGTCTGTTTCTTTGGAAAACGTGCAGGACGCCGAACTGCAAATTGCCTCGATGCTGTTTTGCGCATTACAGGAATTAACGGGATATCAGCCAAAATGGGGGTTACTGACCGGGATTCGCCCGTCTAAGCTTTTGCTCGCTTTGCAAAATGAAATGGGCGCTGCAAATGCGCATGCCTATTTCCGTGACCGTTTTTTTGTCTCCGAAGAAAAAACCGCACTCACCGAAAGTGTGGCGGCGCGGGAAGAATCGATTATCCGCACTTCGCGCCCCGATTCGTGCAGTTTATATGTTTCGATTCCCTTCTGCCCGACGCGGTGCAGTTACTGCTCGTTTGTGTCGCACGCCGCGAACTCCGCCACCGCAAAAAAATTACTGCCCGATTACGTAACACTGCTGACAAAGGAAATTGCACAAACAGGCGCATATGCGAAAGCGCTTGGTCTGCGGCTCGAAAGCGTGTATTTCGGCGGCGGTACACCGACCACCCTTTCCGCAGAACAGCTGGGAATCCTGCTTTCGGCAGTCGAACAGGCGTTTGACCTTTCCGCGGTGCGGGAATACACCGTAGAGGCAGGGCGTCCCGACACGGTCACACGCGAAAAATTGGTTGCACTCAAAAACGGCGGCGTTACGCGCGTGAGCATCAATCCCCAGACCTTTAACGACGCGGTTCTGCGTGAAATCGGCAGAAATCACACCTCGGCGTTAACCGAATCCGCCTATTTCGCGGCACGCGACGCGGGCTTCGGAAATATCAATATGGATTTTATTGCGGGTCTGCCGACAGACACTCCCGATTCCTTTGCCGCTTCGATTGACCGCGCGCTCGCACTCGTCCCCGAAAACATCACGGTGCACACCCTCTCGTTAAAACGCGCATCCAGACTCGGCACGCAAAATGCACAGGTGGAACGCGCGGCGGGTCTTGTCGCCGACGAAATGCTCGGCTATGCATACCGCAATCTGACCGCAAACGCATATCACCCGTATTATATGTACCGTCAGTCCAAAACGCTCGGCAATTTGGAAAATACAGGCTACGCCAAAGCGGGATATGAATGCATATACAATATTTTTATGATGGAAGAGTGCCACACGGTGTTCGCCGTAGGCGCAGGCGCGGTTACAAAATTAAAATCTCCGCACGGCAAGGAGATTGAACGCATATTTAACTATAAATATCCATATGAATATATTTCGGGGTTCGAAGAAATTCTTGCCCGCAAGGAAAAGATTCTTCCGTTCTATGAAAAATATACATGAGGTAATTTGTATGGCAAACGTGCACAATTATTTGGAATACATCAACGATTTGGCGAAAAACGACCCGCACACGCTCGTAGAGCGCAGTGAAACGCGGTTTGACAATATTTTAAACCGCATTGCCGACCGTGTGGAAAACGACAGCGGACGGGAAATCCTGATGCTGGCAGGTCCTTCCGCTTCAGGCAAAACGACCACCGCGAAAAAGCTGTCCGAAAAATGTGCGGCGCGCGGTATGCAAACGCACGTAATCTCTCTGGACGATTTTTATTTGGATCGCAGTGCCATCCCGCTCGGGGAGGACGGCGAACCTGATTTTGAAACCGTGTACGCGCTCGATTTGCCGCGGCTGCGCGAATCTCTGCAAATGCTTTTGACGGGTGCGCCGACGGACTTGCCGCTGTTTGATTTTACCCTCGGCAGACGCAGTGACTGCGTCAACACCGTTACCCTCGGCGCACAGGACGTCATTATTGTTGAGGGACTGCACGCGCTGAATCCGATTGTCACAGAAGCCCTGCCGCAAAAAAATCTGTTAAAGCTTTATATCAGCGTGTCCTCGCGCATATATAATGAAAGAGGAAAAATCATTTTAAACAAACGCAATCTCCGTTTTCTGCGGCGTATGACGCGGGACTATCTGTTCCGTGCAAGCTCTGTGGAAAACACCTATATGCTGTGGGACAACGTCCGCAAGGGCGAGGATAAATACCTGTTTCCCTTTAAAGACCTTGCCGACATTAAAATCAATTCCGTCCATTTAAGCGCGCCGTGCGTCTTTCGCGGCATATGCCTTGAAATGCTTCGGAAGGCTTCGCTTTCGGGGGAACATGCACGTGACGCCGAACGGCTGATGCGCGCCCTCGAACAATTCGAGCCGCTGTCGCCCGACCTGATTCCCGACGATTCTCTCCTGCGTGAATTTTTGGGCAAAAAATCGGGGTAATGTGTCCTTCTGCGCGCGTAGGGCGCGGGTTCGCAAAAACTTGTCATTCTGAGTGAAGCGAAGAATCTCACATAGAACAAAGTAAAGTTGATTCTCGCGTAGGGAAGGACATCCTTGTCCGTCCGCGGGCGAACGCAGTTCGCCCCTACACAGAGATGATGCGTTGTCATTGGTCAGTGCGAAATTTACGGGCGCGCGATGCACGCCCCTACGGGTTTGAGGCGTTTGTCATTCTGAGCCATAGACGAAGAATCTCCCACGGCACAGGATAAATTTGATTGATGCGCCCCTATCGTGGTGTTCTGATTCCACCCCTTTTCCGACAAATCCCCTGAAAATCATTGACAACCGTCTAAAAATCGTGCTATTCTATATTTTACCGCGTTTTTGTATACCGAATCCAACCGATGGGAGGAAACCGACTTTGGCACAAAAGAAAAGAAAAAGCCAATCGCTGTTAAACGGCGCCATGGTGCTTGCCGCCGCGACTATCCTTGTAAAAATCATCGGTATTCTCTATAAAATTCCGATTTCAAACATGGTCGGCGCCGTCGGGCGCGGCTGTTTCGATTCTGCATACAATTTATACATCCCGATTTACACCGTCTCCATGGCTGGCTTTCCCGTTGCCGTTTCCAAAATGGTTTCCCAGCAGGTCGCTTTGGGGCGGTTCCGCGACGTAAAACAGATTTTCAAAGTCGCCGCAAGGCTTTTCCTGCTGACGGGCACCATCGGCACCGTTTTAATGCTTGCCCTCTCTTATCCATATGCCTACCTCGCTAAAAATTTAGAGGCACTGCCCGCCATTTTCGCCATCACCCCGTCCATCCTCTTCTGCTGTATCATGTCGATTTACCGCGGGTACTACAACGGTCTGCGCAACATGACCCCTACGGCAATGTCCGAGGTTTGGGAAGCCGTCGGCAAGGTCATAGCGGGTCTTGTCTGCGCCAAAATTTCGATTGACTACGGTATGTCGCGCTTTGCGGCGGGCTATACCGTTTACGGACATACGGTTTCCACGGAAGCCGAGGCAATGAGCGCCATTTACCCCTATGCCGCCGCAGCCGCAGCCATCGGCGTGACGTTCGGCACAGTGGTGGGCATGATTTATATGATGGTACTCCACAAGGTCAAGGGCGACGGGATTACACGCGAAGAGCTTATCAACTCGCCCCGCCCCTTAAAAGGCTCCGCCATTGCCAAAACGCTGATTTCCATTGCGATTCCCGTGGTCGCGTCGTCGCTCGTGTTCAGCGTCACCAATCTGATTGATTCCATCACCGTCCAAAACCGTTTGGACACCATGATTATGAGCAATCTCGATTACATCAAATCTGTATACGGCGACGCACTGCTCGCTTCGCAGATTCTCGATGAAGATATTGCCAAATTCCTGTACGGCGCATACACAATGTCGCTCGATTTCAAAAATTTGATTCCGTCTATTACAATGACGCTCGGCGTCAGTGCCATTCCCGCGCTTTCCGCCGCATGGGCGGTCAAAGACAAACGGATTCTGCGCGTATCGGTGGAATCCGTACTGCGTGTGACCCTGATGATTGCACTGCCCGCGGGCATCGGCATGGGCGTACTCGCCACGCCGATTCTCGATATGATGTATCAAACGGGCAAATCCGCTTCGGCAGTTTCGATTGCCGCACCGATTATGGCGGCTTATGGGTATACCATCTTCTTAATGTCGCTGTCACAGCCGATGACCAATATGCTGCAAGCCATCGGCAAGCCCGGCGTGCCCGTAAAATCCCTGACGCTCGGCGCAGTCACCAAGGTTATTGCAAATTACATTTTTATCGGTATTCCGCAAATCGGCATCAACGGCGCCGTCATCGGCACGGTGATTTGCTACACCGTGATTGTGGTTTACAACTATATTGCCCTTGTGCACACCACAAAGGTTCGCATCAATTTCATTTCGGTGTTCGTAAAGCCGCTGATTTGCAGTGTGCTCTGCGGTGTGGCGGCATACACAAGCTATGGGCTGTTTTCGAACATTTTGCCTGATTTGTCGCGCGGGGCGCTTTCGCTCACAAATATCATAGCCACCGTGATTGCAATTGTCTTTGCCGTATTGGTTTACGGGATTTCCATGCTTTTGGTCGGCGGCATTGCAAAAGATGACGTAATTATGCTCCCGAAGGGAGAAAAAATCGCTAAACTACTTGCAAAATATGGATTTATAGAGTAAAATAAAGGGAGTTGAGTGAACCTTGAAAACGATGTTCACATTCAAACAAAAATACACAGTCGACGATTTGGTCGAAATCATGCGCATTCTCCGTTCGGAGAACGGCTGCCCTTGGGACAGAGAACAGACCCACGAGTCCATTCGCAAAAACTTCATTGAGGAAACCTATGAAGCGATTGAAGCCATCAATAAGCAGGACAGTCACCTGCTTTGCGAGGAGCTCGGCGATGTTTTGATGCAGGTCGTATTCCATGCGCAAATGGAAGCGGAAAAACAGGTTTTCGATTTTTCCGATGTGGCGGACGGCGTCTGCAAAAAGCTGATTGAGCGCCACCCGCACGTATTCGGCGAAGTCGAGGTAGATTCCTCGGACGATGTGCTGCGGAATTGGGAGCAGATTAAATCCGCCTCGAAACAGCGCAAAACAGTTGCCGACAAAATGAATTCCGTCCCCCGCGAACTGCCCGCGCTTATGCGTGCGGATAAAATTCAGCGGCAGGCGGCAAAGGTCGGTTTTGACTGGGACGAGTTCGCAGACGCGGCAAAGAAAATTTCGGAAGAGCAGGCAGAGCTTGCGGATGCAGTTGCCGAGAATGACCGTACAAACACCGTGGAAGAACTCGGCGACTTGCTGTTTGCGGTTGTCAACGTGGCGCGCAAGCTGGATATTGACCCCGAAGAAGCACTGACAAAGGCAACGGACAAGTTTCAAACCCGCTTTACGGCGGTAGAGGCACTTGCGAATGCGCGGAACATCGTAATGACGGAGTCCGACCTTAAAACGTTGGACAGGCTGTGGGATGAGGTCAAAGCCACTGCAAAACAGGAATCTTGACAGCGTTTACCGCTGTTTTGAGATATTAACAAACACAAACGGAGGAAAACAAAATGAATAAGACAGAACTTATTGCAGCAGTTGCAGAAAAAGCGGGTCTTTCCAAGAAAGACGCAGACGCTGCAGTTACAGCCGTTTTTGACGCTGTTACCGCAGAACTCGTAAAGGGTGAAAAAGTCCAGCTTATCGGCTTCGGCACATTTGAAACCCGTGAGCGCGCAGCAAAACAGGGTCGCAACCCCAGAACCGGCGAAACCATGACCATCGCAGCTTCCAAAGTTCCCGCTTTCAAAGCAGGCAAAGCACTGAAAGACGCTGTGAAATAAGTGTGCAACACCGTTCGGGCAGGGGCATCATTCCCCTGCCCTTTTTTTCTTCGTTTATTTGTCATTCTGAGGCGAATCCGAAGAATCTCACACGGCACAAGGTGAATTTGATTCTTGGTAGGGCGGGGGCTTGCCCCCGCCGCGAAATCTCATCTGACTTCAACGGGGCGCCGAGGTGCGGGTCTCCAGCGGAGACCTCTGCATACGGAAGTATGCAGAAGCACCGACCGAGCCGGCAGGCGAGACCTTGCCCGCGCCGCAGAATTTCATCAAACTTTTGCGGGCGGATGAAGGCATCCGCCCCTACGGGGTCGTGCGCGCCATTGTCTTGCACATCACCGCCGCAGTTTTGTACGGTTCATCACTGCGCGTACCAACAGGTAAATCACGGGCGTGAACAAAACGGAAAATACCGCCGACGGTAAATAAAAACGCACAAACAGCCAGCCTGCGCTGTCTACGCCTTCGGCAAGTACAAAAAACACAATATATAAAGAAATATACAACAGATGTGCAATACCGTTCAGCAACAAAGCCGTCACTAAATTGTTTCGCATAACGGTATTGATTAAAATTCCGCACGCCGCGCCGATTGCCATAAATAAAAATGCATGGAAGCCGTCGCCGCTCGGAGACACAAAATCCCAAAGCGCACCCGCAAACAATCCGAATGCCGCGCCTGCCGTTTCGCGCTCAAACAGCCCCAAACAGACGGTGAACGTCAGTAAAAACCATGCGCGCACGCCGAAAAATTCAAGCGTGCCGCCCACGGCGCTCTGCACAAGATACGCCGCCAAAATCAAAAGGGCAAAAATGCCGCGCCGCGCAAGCAGAATTTTTGTCTGTCTACGCATCGCCCTTGCCCTCAAAATCCGTAATCACAAATGCATCCTGCACCTCGGCAATTTCGATTTCAGGCTGAATTTCGGCATAATACGAAATGTCGCCTTCCTCTTTTTCGACCGTCGTGACCGTGCCGATAATCAATCCGCGCGGATACACCCCGCCCACGCCCGACGTACATACAATTCCGCCGGGAGCAACCGCCGTCGCGCGGGACAGCCCCGACAGCTTGATTTTCCCCGACACGCCGAGCTTTGCGGTTGTGCCTGTATAGCCCGTCTCGCCTGTGCGGATTTCATATGCCGCCGCACTGACCTTCGGGTCGCAAACAGACAGCACCGTACAGGCAGTCGTCGTCACCTCGGACACCAAACCGATTAAATATTCTCCGCTGATAACGGGATCGCCGGCGGAGACCCCGTCCGCCGCGCCGCAGTTTAACACAAATGAGCCGAACACATCCGCAGAATCCCGCCCGATTACCGTACCCGTGACGAACTGAAAGTCGGGATTTTTCTCTTTCACGCCGAGGAACTTTTCATAGCTTTCTACCTGTTTTTGCAGTTTCTCGTAGTCCACCAGCTTGCTTTGATATTCCGCAACCTGCTGTTCCAGCTCCTCTACGCGGTCTTTGTATGCGTCGGCGGAAATAAATCCGCCCTTTAAATCGTCAAATTTCCCCGCTATGTAAGCGCCGCCGCGCTGTAACGGCGAAAATACCGTGCCGAGAGCAGAGGTCAGCGGAGACGTGCCGTCGGCAGTCGCCGCAGCAGCAATCACACACGCCAGCAGTACAACTGCCGCCGCGAGCAATATTTTAAAACCTGTGCTTTTAAAATAATTTTTCATAGCTCTTCAAACTCGCTGACTTCGGATTTTAAATACATGCGGATGTGGAAATTCCATTCGCAAATCGTAGGGGGCGCTGCCTTCAGCGACCCGCGGGCGAACGCAGTTCGCCCCTACGCGTGATTGCATCGCCATTGGTTTTGTGCAAAATCGAACCCTGCTCGGGCGGGCGTGGAAGCCCGCCCCTACGGGATTTTAAATCCATTTTAATCGTAACGTTTTTTACCTGTAATGTCTAAAATCTCGCCGCTTTCCAAGCATTTACCCGTACCGTCTACCACACAGTCCAGCGGATTTTCCGCTACGTGCACGGGGATTTTTGTTTCAATGGAAATCAGCTTATCCAAGCCGCGCAGAAGCGCGCCGCCGCCTGTCAGCATAATCCCGCGGTCGATGATATCCGCCGAAAGCTCGGGCGGGGTTTTCTCCAGTGTGGAACGAATGGTGTCGAGAATCTGGTTGACGGGGTCGGAAAGCGCCTCGCGCACCTCTTCCGAGGTAATTTCAATGTTTTTCGGCAGACCGTCCAAAAGGTTTCTGCCCTTTACATCCATCGCACCCTCGCCGTCATACGGATATGCCGAACCGATTTTGATTTTAATATCTTCCGCCGTGCGCTCACCGATGAGCAAATTGTGCTTTTTGCGGATGTACGCGATAATCGCTTCATCAAAATTGTCGCCCGCCACGCGTGCCGACTGCGCGGTAACAATGTCGCCGAACGAAATGACCGCGACCTCGCTCGTACCGCCGCCGATGTCCACGACCATAGAGCCGATTGCCTCGGAAACGGGCAGACCAGCGCCGATTGCCGCCGCCATCGGTTCTTCAATCAGACCGACGTATTTTGCGCCCGCACTTCTTGCCGCATCGTGCACCGCCCTGCGCTCGACCTCGGTAACGCCCGAAGGAATGCAAATCAGTACCCGCGCCTTTGAAAACGGAGATTTGTTAATCGCCATGCGGATAAATTCCTTCAGCATGTCCGACGTGATTTCAAAGTCCGCGATAACGCCGTCCTTTAAAGGACGAACCGCCGTAATAGAACCCGGCGTTCTGCCAATCATCTGTTTGGCTTTATCGCCGACGGCGACCACCTTCTGCGGATATGCGCTTACGTCCACCGCCACAACCGACGGCTCACGGATGACAATGCCCTTGCCTTTTACGAACACAAGTGTATTCGCCGTACCCAAATCTATCCCGATGTCTTGTGAAAATATCATGTTTTGCTTCCTTTCTCCGCCTTGCACACAGGCATAATGCTCCAATATGGAATTTATTATACAGCATAGTTTTCCAATTCTCAACCGAAAAATCGTTAAAACTTTATGAATTCTTTGTTTTATTTGTGTGCAGATTGCAAATTGCGTTGTATAAACTTGTCGTTCTGCGTGAAGCGAAGCATCTCGCACGGTACCAAGTAAATTGGATAAACGCGTAGGGACGGACGTCCTTGTCCGTCCGCAGGCGATGAATCCCTCCACCGCTTTGCAGTTCGCCCCTACGGGTTGCGCGTCGCCGTTGGGATTGCGTGGGATTCAACCGAGCCCGCAGGCGCAAACGCCTACGGTTCGCGTGTCACCACTGGGCTTTCCAAAAAAACGGCGGGAGCATGCTCCCGCCCTACGGATATTACATTTGCGTTTGGCGTATTACACATCCATGCCAAGCTTTTTCGCGGCGCGGCGGGTAAAGAGTTCCCGCGCAAGCAGGCAAAACGTAAAGCCCAAAAGCGCGCCCATCGTTACATCTGTCAGGAAATGCTTGCCCATAATCATGCGTGTAAAGCCGAGCAGCCATGTGTAACCCCACGCAAGCGCAAAAAAGAGCCGCTCTTTGTTTTTAAATGCATCCAGCGCATCGCACAGCGTCAGACTCAAAAACAGCGCCGCACCGCTTGCCGTGTGTCCCGAGGGGAACGAAGAGCCGCCGTTGCCGTGCATATACCACGGCGTGTAGAGATAAAAATTCGGGTCATTGCGCAGGGCGGGGTCTGTCATTTCATGAAACCGTGTGCGTTCCACCGAATTTTTAATCGGGTCAATACCGATGCGGTACAGAATGCCGAACACAATCCCGCCGTAGGCAAGCGGCTTTAACTTTCGGAGCGTTTCGGGATTGCCCCTGCGCTTGACCAGATACGCCGCCAAAACATCTACCGTCAAAATCACGGTGACCAGCAAAATTGTATACAGCACGCTTTCCTTGACCTCGTCGGAAAACCACTGTTTTACGACGTTGCGTATCAGTTTTTGCCAAGAAAAATAGCCGAGCACCAAAAAACCGACGCCGTAGCCGAAATCGGCAACGCGCAAAAGCGTTGCCCGCGCCTTTTCGGAAAGTCCGCTTTTTTTGCCGAATTTCCGTTTCAGAAAATCGATGACGGACACGGTTTTTTCACATTCCCACGCACGCGTGGCATATAAAACCGCGGACGCAGGACCCCACAGCGCAAAACGCGGCGCTTCGCCGTATTTCTGCAAAAACAGCGCAAAGCCGTTTTCGGGATTGTACAGCGCGCGGTCTATGCGCAAATCGTAGAACGTACCGACCGCGAACAGCGCCAGCGTCAGCACATAAAACGCCGTAATCCAAATGATGCGTTCTTTCTTTTTCATCATGCTCCGTCTCTCCCCTTTTATTTTGCCGCCGCCTCTGCCGCTTCGTCCTGCGGCGCGGCTGTATCGGATGCACCGTCTCCTTTAAAGAAACTGCGAATACGTTCCTTTGAAAAATAAGCGCGGTTTTCGTGCAGCTTATGTAGCTGGAACAGCATGCAGCCGAGATACCCCGCGACAATATCCCCCATCGTATCTGTATTGCCGTGCTGTACGCCCATGTGCATCACGCAATCCGTCAGAAATTCAATGATTTCCCATGTACCCGCACAGGTGCAGGAAAACAGCCCCGCAAACACAATGATAATAAACGGTTCGCGGTGTACATTCAGCCGCCGAAACAGCCACTCGGCAATGTATACGCCGATATAGCCGAGAATCAGTCCGCTGATAAAATGCACCACGCGGTCATAACCGGGGAATTTGTCGTACAGCTTTAAAATCGACCCTGCCGCCGCTGACAGCGTAAACAGATTGACCATTAAATATGTACCGACAGGGAAACGGCAGAGCAAAATGCCCAGCGCCACAATCGCAAGCTCCATACCGACCATGTCGAACAGCTCGGCATTCGGCGGGGCACAAAGGGAGAATATCAAAATCACCAAAGACGCGCCGAGCGAAATGCCCAAACGGCGCAACGCTTCAATTTTGTTGCCTTTCCAATCGGATAATGTGGGTTTCATAAGGGTCTGCCTTTCTATAAAAATAATATCTAAAGCGATGTTTCTGCGTGAAGTAAATATTGTTCTACAGCGGTCTGCGCAAATTTGTCATTCTGAGCGTAGCGAAGAATCTCACACTGCGCCAAATAAATTTGATGCTCACGTAGGGACGGACATCCTTGTCCGTCCGCGGGCGAACGCAGTTCGCCCCTACGGTTAGTGCGTTGATTGGGCTTGCGTGGATTTTTCCGTTTCCTCGGGCGCGATGCACGCCCATACGAGGTTGTGAAGAATTTCCCACGGTACAAAAAAATTGGATGTCTTGCAGGCTTAGGCTGCCTGCGGGTGCGTCGGCATACCGCAAAAAGAAGGAAATACAATGTCAGAAACAAAACAAAAAGTAATGGTCGCTATGAGCGGCGGGGTGGACAGCTCCGTGGCGGCGCACCTGATTATACAGCAGGGATATGAGGCTGTCGGCGCTACTATGAAGCTGTTTGACAACCGTGATGTGGATGTGCCGAAGGAAAAAGCGTGCTGTTCTTTAGACGATATTGAGGATGCGCGCAGTGTTTGCGCGCGGCTCGGCTGTGCGCATTATGTGCTGAATATGACGGCGGACTTTGAAAAAGAAGTGATGCAGCGGTTCGTTCGTGCCTATGAGCAGGGCTTTACGCCGAATCCCTGTATCGACTGCAACCGCTATATGAAATTTGAACGCTTGCTCTGCAAGGCAAGGGCGTTGGAAATGGCGTATGTGGCAACAGGGCATTATGCACGCATCCTAAAGCAGGGTGACCGTTTCCTTTTGAAAAAAGCGGTTGACCCGAAGAAGGACCAAAGCTATGTACTGTATTCCCTAACGCCCGAACAGCTTCGGCACACGCTTTTTCCGCTCGGCGGGCTGCAAAAAAGTGAGGTGCGCGAAATTGCCGAACAAAACGGTTTTGTCAACGCGAAAAAGCATGACAGTCAGGACATTTGCTTTGTGCCGAACGGCGACTATTTTTCCTTTATTGAAAAGTATACGGGAAAACATTACCCGAACGGCGATTTTGTGGATAGGCAGGGAAACCGTCTCGGCGAGCACAAAGGCATCATCCGTTATACCATCGGGCAGAGACGCGGTCTGGGCTTGGCACTGCCTGCTTCCATGTACGTTGTGGAAAAGGACTTACCGACAAACCGCGTGATTCTGGGCTTTAATGAAGATTTGTTTTCTCGTGAGGTCATGGTGCGCGGTATCAATCTGTCCGCGTGCGACCGTTTGGAGCATCCCGAACATTTGGCGGTGAAAATCCGTTACAACCAAACCGAACAGCCCGCCGTGGTTACACAGACGGAGGAAGATACACTGCATATTGTGTTTGATGAGCCGCAGCGCGCCGTAACCAAAGGGCAGGCGGCGGTGCTGTATGACGGGGATACCGTAGTCGGCGGCGGTACGATTGTGTGAATGCAGATTTCAATGCGGAGATTCTAACAAAAAGACAGACAATCTAATGAATTATTTGCACTGTAACTTTTTCTGTAATGAAAACTTTACAGTGCTTTTTCTTTGCTTTCTGTGCGCAAATTCCGAAATTGTTGTAAATATGCACAAAAATCATATTGTGATTTTGTACATTCTGTATTCGCTTCTGAAATCGTATATTTTTAACAAAAAACATGGAAAATAAGTTGACATGTCGCAGGTTTGATTGTAAACTATTAACAAATAAAAGGCACTGCACATGTGCAGTTTACACAAGAGGTATCCCCATGAAAGAACTTTTGAAGCAAATCAATCCGATGGAAATATATAAAAGTGCGCACGGTACGCGCAGAATCTGCATGATGCTTGCGAGCGTACTGCTCATGGGTTTTGGCGTGTCTGTGTTTTCGTTGTCGGATTTGGGCGTAGACCCTTTCACGGCAATGAACATGGCAATCAGCGCGAAGCTCGGAATTGGGTTTGGATTTTATCAAATGCTTGTCAACGGCGTTTTGCTGTGCTTCGTTTTGCTGTGTGCCAAAAAGCTTGTGAATCTCGGTACGGTTTTCAACATGGTCGGCGTGGGCTATGTCTGCGAGTTTTTTACGGGACTGTATGCGCGTTTTATTCCCGCCCCCACGTTTTTGCCAATCCAATTATGCTTGATGATTGCAGGCGTACTGCTCCTGAGCTTGGCGGCTTCGCTGTATTTCACAGCGTCCCTGGGCGTTTCTCCGTATGACGCCATGGGCTTTGTACTGAACGAAAAAACACGCGTACAGTATAAATGGTGCCGCGTGATTACAGATATCGTCTGCACGGCGGTTGCGTTTCTGTTTGCGGGACCTGTCGGTATCGGCACGGTGGTCACCGCCTTTTGCATGGGACCGATTGTTTCTTTCTTTAACAAGGCGGTTTCCGAGAAATTATTGTATGCACACGGCTTCAAAATCCGTTTGGTGGTGCGGTTCTATGATTTTTCCCGCGTCGGCGGTACATGGATTTCTCCCAACGGCAGATTCGTCGCATAATTTCGCGGGGGAAAATCTTTCGTATTTTTAAGACTGCCTTTGGCGGTCTTTTTTTGTGTCTATGGATAAATTGCGGAATTGTTTCTGCCATTTTTGCTAAAGCTGTATATAGGGAGAATCGGAATCAAACACTAAATTTCAAAATTTGTTTTCAAAAGCGAGGGAGAATTCTTATGCAAAAGCTGTTTTTTGCCGCGCTTATCGGAACAGCAGTTCTTTCTGCCGCAGGCTTATTGGGCGGGCTCGTTACGGGAAAGGCTGTCTTTTTTATTTTTGCACTTTCGTTCGGCGTGCTGTTTTACCATATCAGTATGCGTCTTGCGGTGGCGCATCTTGTAAAGCACGGCTATAATTTCCGAAATGCGTGGTTTTCGGAAAAAACGTTTGAAAAGCCGCTTTACAAAAAACTGCGTGTGCGCCGCTGGAAAAAACATCTGCCGTCAGGCAATCCCGCAAGTTATGCGTTGGAAAGCAGAACGCCGTTTGACATTGTGCAAACCATGTGCCGCAATGAAGTGATTCATGAAATCAGTGCGGTTTTAAGTCTTGTCCCGATTTTGTTGGGCGCTTGGTACGGCGCATGGGGTGTATGGATTGCCACATCCGTGTTCGGGAGTCTTTGCGATTTACCGTTTATCTGTATGCAGCGCTATAACCGCCCGCGCCTTGTACGGTTGATGGAAAAACAAAACAGAGAATCCCGTTTGTAACACTTTTTGTTATAAAATATCACTTGTGCTTTGTGTGAATTTTTTATACAATAAAGAAAAAGGCGTTGAAAAAGGGGATTTTAGAATGAAAAAGCGGATACTCTGTTTATGGGCAATACTTTGTTTGTTGTGCGGTATTTGCACGCCTGCATTTGCGCAGGACGGTACGTTTGATTACGAAGCGGATTCAAGCGGCGGCGGGATTTATCTGAAGAATTACCGTGGTTCAGGCGGTGAAATTGTGATTCCGTCGGAATATGACGGAAAAAAGGTAACAACGGTAGGTTACCTCGGCGGCAGTAAATCCGTGACGAAAGTGACGGTTTCGGAAGGTGTGACGCTTTTAATAGAAACCTTTAAAGATATGACTTCCTTAAAAGAGGTGGTTTTACCGCATAGCTTACAAGCAATCGGTGTGTTTACCTTTCAAAACACGGGACTGACATCACTGAATCTTCCGGAGGGTTTGGAAATTATTGCGATTGACTCTGTTAACCGAAACGCAAAATTAAAAATGATTTCTATTCCGGCTTCTGCCGAAACGATTCATGCGGCTGCGATTTGGGGTAATTCCGCATTGCAGACAATTTCTGTCGACGCGAAAAATCTGAATTGGACAACGGTTGCAAACGATATGCTGTTAATGCGCAAAGACAGTTGTACAGTGTTCGCCAGTGCGAGCGGTGCTGTACCAAAAGTTTTTGTTGTTCCCGATGCGGTGACTTGTCTTTGGTCGGAGACATTTGTTAACTGTCCGAATTTAGAGGTGCTGGTTTTACCGAAATCCATAGATGGAATGGATGGAGACGTAATAGAAAATTGTCCGAAATTTAAGGCAATCTATGCAAAAGCGGACAGCTTTGATATGCCGCCATACGCATTTGATGATATATCGGGGCAAGTTACAGTTTACTGCAACGCTTCCCCGAATATGGAGCCTTCGGATAATTTTACAGTGAAGCCGTACATAGAAGGTATGGAAAAAGAGGTTTTGGCTGTGCCGAATTCTACGGGCGGCGGACAGAAAGGCGGCACTTCTGCGAAAAAGCCCAATACGGCAAAATCTCCATCCGAACAGACGGCGGCTTCCGCGCCTGATACAACAGTTGCCGAGATGACAACCGAACCGCTTGCGCCGACAGAGGCAGAAACGGTCTCGGTCGCTGTTACAGAGCCGACAACGGCTGTTTCGGATTTACATACGAAATCGCCCAAATCCGTCGGATGGATTGTCGGCGGTACAGTCGGCGGTGTGCTTTTGGCGGCAGGTATCGTTTTGGTTATTCTGAAGAAAAAAGGAAAACTGCCAAGCAAAAAAGCATTTTAAAAAAACATATAACTGCCTGTCGGCGTTCGGTCGGCAGGCAGTTTTTATAATTTCAGCCGTTTCTCCGTCTGTTTTTGTCGCAGGCTTATTCTTGACAACAGACCGTGTTTTTTGCTATGATATATACTTGTAAAGATAGGCTGAAATCCGATAAGGAAATTTATTCGAGGTTCGGAGGGCTTGATATGATGCAGGATACACTTTGCATGGGCTGTATGAAAGATATCGGGGATGCAGACGTCTGTCCGCACTGCGGTTTTTCAAAGGATACCCCGCAAATTGCGCCGTATTTGCCGCTGCACACTTTGGTTGCGGAACGGTATTTGATTGGTAAGGTACTGTCCGCGGGCGGCGACGGCGTTACATATATGGGCTGGGACTGTACGCGTAAAATCGCTGTGCAGATTCGGGAATTTTTACCGGAACAGTTGGTTTCCCGCATGCAGGGTACAACGGATATACAGGTGAAACGCGGCGGGGAGCTGTTGTTCCGCGACGGGCTTACGGCATTTCTTGATTTGTGGCGGAAGCTTGCGCGTGTACGCTCGTTAACGGCGATTGTACCCGTGTTGGATATTTTTGAAGCGAACGAAACAGGATATGCCGTTTCGGAATTTGTGGAAACCATTACACTGCGTGAATTTTTACTGAAAAGCCGCACCGGGTATTTGTCGTTTGAGCAGACCAAAGCACTGCTGATGCCCGTGGTGTCTACGGTTTCCAAACTGCACGAAATGGGTATTGTGCATTGCGGTATTTCGCCGAATTCCCTTTGTCTCGGACGCGACGGAAAAATCCGCCTGACGGATTTTATGATTCCCGATGCGCGTGTGATGAACAGCGGATTTTCCGCCGAACCTGTTTCAGGTTACGCGGCGATTGAGCAGTACAGCCGTTCGGGCAGTATCGGTCCGTGGACAGACGTCTATGCGTTCGGCGCGGTCACATACCGTATGCTCATCGGCAGTATGCCGCAGGAAGCGCCTGAGCGCGTTGCCAACGATAAGCTGATGATTCCCGCAAAGTTTGCGGAAAGCTTGCCCGCATACGCTGTAAGTGCGATTCAGCATGCATTGGCGATTGCGCCCGATGACCGTACCGAGTCCATTGACGAATACCGCGAGGAGCTTTCGGGGTCGCCGAAGGTTATGGTCGCGGAAAAGAGTGCGGCAGATGCGGCAATCAAAGCGAAAACAACCGAAGAGGAAGAGGCGGAGCGCCGCCGCAAGGAAAAAATGCGCAGAGAGATTTTGCGCAAGCAGGAGCAGACACGGATGCTGCTGATTTCCTTCGGTGTAGTGATTGCCGTCGGACTTTTGGTGCTTGGCGGCTATTTGTTCTTCACGAGGGATACGGCGGGGGCAAACGACCCCAGCGCGCCCGTAGAGCAGGAGCTTGTGGATGTGCCGAATTTTGCGGGGCAAAGCTACACGCGCATCAAAAGCGACACGGTTTTAAACGAGCGTTTCCATTTCGTTGTGGAATATGCTTATGACAGCAACGTTGAAGCGGATTACATCATTTCACAGGGTACGGACGAGGGACAGCGCGTGCCGATGGGTTCGGATTTGAAAATTGTGGTCAGCAAGGGAACGGAAATTATTACATTGCCCGATGTGTCGGGAATGCAGTATGACGCCGCCGTGCAGACGCTGATTGCCGCAGGCTTTACCTGCACAAAGGTCGAAAAAGAAAATGACGGCACGCATACGGCGGGTATCGTGATTGCAACCACGCCCGAACACGGCAAGGACTATGAAAAGGGCAAAGAGATATTTGTACAGGTTTGGGGCGAACCCCCGACGACACAGCAAAGCGGTCTCGGCGGTCTTTTCGGCGGTTTACTCGGTTAACAGAAATACACTTTCCCCCTGACAGACAGTATTTCTCTGTCTGTCGGGGGATTTTGTTTTGTAAAAAACGAATACACACAATCCCGTAGGGGCGTGCATTGCGCGCCCGAGTAGGGTCCGATTTTGCACAACACGAACGGCAACGCACAAACCCTGTAGGGGCGGGTTTCCACGCCCGCCCGAGCGAGGTTGGATTCTGCAAAGAACCAATGGCGATACACCACTGCGTAGGGGCGTGCATTGCGCGCCCGAGGAAATGGAAAATCCACGCAAGCTCAATGGCAACGCACTAACCGTAGGGGCGAACTGCGTTCGCCCGCAGACGGACAAGGAAAAACTCCCCCAGTCACGGCTTCGCCGTGCCAGCCCCCTCGGGGAGGGGGCGAACGGACAGCCGCGAGGGTTGTCCCTACGGATTCTGCGTTGCATTCGGTTTGTGGAACGTGAGATTCTTCGCTTGCGCTCAGAATGACAAAATCCCGTAGGGGCAGTTCACGAATCGCCCGCAAAGTCAGATGAAATTCCACGGACGGACAAGGATGTCCGTCCCTACGCGTGAATCAAATTCACCTTGTGCTGTGTGAGCAAACTCCCTCAGTCACGGCTTCGCCGTGCCAGCCCCCTCGGGGAGGGGGCGAACGGACAGCCGC